>OGYG01000179.1_pt1 | contig 70947 bp, 51 predicted proteins | sample 1576481 | NCBI WGS metagenome assembly OGYG01 (sample SAMEA3541497, study PRJEB24748) | human gut metagenome | biome: human gut; feature: human-associated habitat; material: faeces | place: China | collected 2012 | reverse complement strand
TTTTTTATTTTGTTCCATTTACACGACGGCACCGCGTGCCACGCATGCATATAAGACAATGGTAAAATAATTTGTTATGTTGCATGCGCAGATTAACAGATTGATTAGTATTTAAGTCAAGGTATGTGAGACATGGTGTCTGATCCTGGTCAGCGTAAGCTAACATATTTTTCTCAGAATTACTGCACATTTCCTTAAATTGGCTGTATACGCCACCCTTGACAATACAAAAAAAAGAACTGCTATAGGTTCATTACCGACAGCGAAGAACTCAAGAACATGTAGATTTTCTCCGTCGATGACAACAGTGTAGCAGTTCTTTTTTTGATTGATCAAGGGCAAGCCGCTTCGCGGTGGCTTGCGTTTCCCTCTGGCTTAGAATCTAAGAACATATTGCGGCTTCGCCGCTACAATACATAGTGCTTTTTTATAGTAAAGTGGACATAAGCATTTCCATTTACCAACACTTAGTTGTTCTACGCACTAGAAGCAGGGAAATGCTTATTCTGTGGTAAAGCGGACATTCGCAATCCGCTTTCGCTACTTGCTCATGAACGCAGTCGCTTTGCGACCTGTCAGTGGGAGCTTTTAACTCCCACTGACATAAGCATCCCCTTACCCACCGCTTAGTGCTCTACGCACTTGAAGCGGGGGAATGCTTATTCTGCGTTCATAAAGTGAATCAGCGTGCACAGCACAGCGTTAAATTTGTTACTAGTTATATGTGCACGTGGCACGCGGTGCCGTCGTGTAAACAGGGCATAAATGAAATGAACTACAAAAAAGAATAGTTGGAAAATTTTCGTTGTGGATGTTGCGTCTAGCCCGACCGCGGGAGTGTGTTTGAGCCCGCCGGTTTTGCGGGTGAGTTCGCGGGAGCGGTCGGAAATAAGCGACGCAACAGACACAGAAAATTTTTCATGTTCTTTTTGTAGTTCATTTCATTTTGCCCTTTACAACGACAAACAAGAATTTATTCATAAATCCGTTCCGGATGTGAATACACATTAAATGTCTTATCCCTGGCAAAACCGATCAGCGTAATCCCAAGCTGCTGTGCCAGACGACAGGAATAATTCGTCGGTGCCGACTTTGCGATCAGAATGGAACAACCCATGGCTCCTACTTTTTGCAGGATTTCCACCGGAACACGACCAGAGAAGATTAAAATTCCATCTTTCATCGGAATCTTTCGAAGCAGACAGTCACCAACGACTTTATCTACGGCCACATGGTGGCTAACGTCTTCCTTATAAGACAGAAATACTCCATGATGTACGAACGCCGCACAATGTACGCCACCGGTTCGATGAAACAGTGCAGAGCGTTCTTCTAATCCCCTGGAAAAAGCAAGCACTTCACGAACGGAAAGTCTCACATCATCCCGTTTTGGCACAATGCCCTGTTCATTCAGCAGCACTTCATCTTCCAGCAAAAGGTTTTCCATATCGGTCTCATCGGTGAGATACTCACGGATCGTAATATTTACCATTCCATGTTCCTCATCCACGTCGATTGCCCGAACATCTCCTGCACTGGAAATATAACCGCGCAGGTACAGATAACCAAGGAATGCCTCCTTTTTATCCCATGGGGAACAGATCATTTCACCTGCTCCCCTGCCATTCACATATAACTGATAACTTACTTCTACTACCAGATTTTTTTTGTCGGATACTAGTGCACTTCCATTGTAAGTGACTACATCACGGGTTACAAAATATTCATCTCTGATATGTTCTGCCATAAGATCCTTCCTTAATTTAATACTCACCTATTCAGCTTTCACAATTCTTCCGAAACAATCATTACGAAAAATGCTGTCTGTTATGCGCGCTCAATCTTAACTGCACAAACTTTGTACTCCGGTGTACTGGAGATAGAATCCAGTGCATCTGATGTTAACCAGTTTGCACCGCCATCCAGGAAGTGGAACGGCATCCAGCACTCGCCCGGATTGGTCTTTCCGGATACGTTTGCTGTTGTCTCGATACTTCCACGACGGGAAGATACTCTTACTCTGTCACCGTCTTTGAAACCGATACGCTCAGCATCTTCTGTATTGATCTCGATGAAGGAATGTCCGGAAATCTGGTTCAGTCCTTCTGTCTTGTCAGTCATTGCACATGCATTATAGTGATATAATACACGACCTGTCATCATCTTGAAAGGATATTCCTCATCCGGAAGCTCCATGGACGGAATATACTCGATCGGATTGCAGTAACCAAGTCCTCTGGAGAACTTGCCAACATGCATGATCGGTGTACCCGGATGATCCTTGGATGTACATGGCCACTGCAGACCGTTTCCTGCTACTTCTTCGCTGTCCAGACGCTCATGACTGATACCTGCGAAGGAAGGAGTTACGGAAGCTACCTCATCCATAACCTGTGCAGAGGTCAGATGCGGCTGCGGATATCCCATACGGTTCATGATTTCTGTAAAGATCCAGATATCTTCTTTTGTCTCGCCTTCGATCTCAACCGCTTTACGGATACGCTGTACACGACGCTCTGTATTGGAGAAGGTTCCCTCTTTCTCTGCGTAGGAACGTCCCGGAAGGACAACATCTGCCATTTTTGCAGTTTCTGTCAGGAATAACTCATCCATAACAAGGAAATCCAGGTTCTTTAATGCTTTCATAACATGTGCCGTATCCGGATCGGTACGAACCGGATCCTCACCGAAGATGAACAGACCACGGATCTCCTTGGTCAGCATCTTTCCGAAGCACTCGGTTGCCTTTGTTCCCTCTTTCGGGTTCAATTTTGTGCCCCATGCTTTTTCAAATTTTTCCAGAACACCCGGTGCGCTCAGTTTCTGATAACCCGGGAACTGATCCGGAGAAGCACCCATATCGCAGGCACCCTGTACGTTATTCTGACCACGGATTGGGTTAACACCACAACCAGGACGGCCAAAGTTTCCTGTGATCATTGCCAGGTTAGACAGAGACATAACGCCCTCTGTACCTGTATGATGCTCGGTAACACCCAGACAGTAAATGATGGCTGCATTTTTTGCAGTTGCATACATTCTGGCTGCCTCGATCAGTTTGTCTACATCGACATGACAGATCTCTGCAACTTTCTCTGCCGGATATTTATCAACAACTTTCTTCATTTCCTCGAAGTTCTCAGTACGCTCCTCGATAAATTTGCGATCCTCAAGACCTTCGGAAAGGATGATATTCATCATACCGTTTGCAAACGCTACGTTTGTACCCGGTGTCAGTTTCAGATGTACATCGGCTGCGTGTGCCAGATCGATATCACGCGGATCTACAACAATCAGTTTTGTACCTTTATGTACGGCACGACGGATCTGCATACCAAGTACCGGATGTGCATGTTCCGGGTTAGAACCAACCAACATGATCAGATCTGAATCCTGTGTAATATCCGCAATCGTATTTGTCATAGCTCCGGAACCAAGTGTAGTTGCCAGTCCGGCTACGGTCGGTGCATGGCAGACACGGGCACAGTTATCTGTGTTATTGGTATGGAACGCAGTTCTTACCATTTTCTGGAGCATGTAGATATCTTCGTTTGCGGAACGTGCACAGGCAAATCCTGCCAGGCAGTCTCCACCGTAAGTATCTCTTAACTCTGTAAATTTCTTTGCTACATAATCCAGTGCTTCGTCCCAGGTAGCCTGCTCGAATTCACCGGTCTCTTTATTTTTGATCAGCGGATGACGTACTCTGTCCGGATGATCTACGAAATCAAAGGAACCGCTACGGCCTTTGACACATACCATGTTGTGGTTTGACGGACCATCTGCACCCTCTACATCTACGATCTTGTTATCTTTTACGATCAGATCATACTGACATCCGGTTGCACAGTGTGGACATGTGGTACGCACACGTTTTACTTCCCACGGACGATAATTTTTTCTTCTCTTGATGGTCAGAGCGCCTGTCGGACAAGCCTGTGCACAGTTACCACAGGACTCACAGCGTGTCTCTTCCCAGTCATCACCAAACGGTGCATCGATAATCGTAAATTTACCGGTTCTGCGCAGTTTGATCGCTCTTCTTCCGGTTGCAACTCTACATGTCTGTACGCAGCGCTGACAGTAGATACATTTTGACTGATCATAGGACAGGAACGGATGTGCATCCTTTTTCGGGATCTCACATTCTAACAGTCCTCTGGAACCGAAATACGGTGTTGTATCAATTCCATATATATTACAATATTTCTGAAGTTCGCAGTCACCATTTTTCTCACAGTTGAAGCAATCAATATTGTGATTGGAAAGTAACAGTTTTAAAACTGTCTTTCTTGCTTCGATTACACGCTCGCTGGCTGTCTGCACAACCATGCCTTCTTTTGCTTTTGTGTTGCAGGCTGTGGCAAGTTCGTTCTTTCCTTCTACTTCTACTACACACAGGCGGCAGGACCCGATGTCACTGATACCCTCTAAGTAGCAGAGTGTAGGGATTTCAATACCGACAGTTTTTGCTGCCTGAAGGATTGACATGCCCTCTGCTGCTTCCACGTTTCTTCCATCTATGGTTAAACGCATCTGTTATTACCTCCATATATAAACTCTGTTATTTTCAATATTTAGCGGTCGATCGCATCCTGAAGTTTACCGCACCCGAATACATCACATCTTAAGCATCTGCCGGACTCCTGCATTGCTTCTTCGTGAGTCATCGGGCACTCTACATGCTCAAAATCATGTTTTCTCTCATAAGCCGGACGCTCGCCAATGTTGACACGACCGGTCGGAACACGGTTATTCTCTCTTGCTTCCGGTGCTTCTACACCACAGTTTAAGGTATGGTGGTAACCAAGATATTCATCGATATTATGTGCTGCTACTTTTCCGGCTGCAATCGCTTTGATTGCTGTGGACGGACCAGTTGCACAGTCACCACCGACAAATACGCCCGGCATACCCTCTACAGCAGTATCCAGACCAGCTTTGAATACATGCCACTCTGCCGGCATACCAAACTCTTCAAACGGCTCGCTGACGATATCCTGACCAACTGCGATCAGTACCACATCACATGGAACACGCAACGGATCTTTGGATGCGGAGTCTACCGGTGACGGTCTGCCGCCGCGGTATGCACCGATCATCTGTGGCTGTACCCAGAGTGCACAGCAATCGCCGTTTTCGTCCTTCTCAATGCTCTTTGGAGCCTGAAGGAGCATCAGCTCAATACCTTCCATAACAGCGGATTCAATCTCTGTATCCAGCGCTGTCATGTCTTCCTGACGTCTTCTGTATACGATTCGGACGTCTTTTGCACCACAGCGAAGCGCGCTTCGTGCAGCATCCATAGCAACGTTTCCGCCGCCGATAACAGCAACGGTCTTGCCTGTATAATCCGGGCGTATACCATGTCCGATGCCATCCAGCATTTCTACTGCGGAGAATACGTTGTTTGCATCAATGCCGTCCAGACGGAGTTTTTTACCTTTCTGTGCACCGATGGCAACAAACATTGCATCGTGGCTGTTTCTTACTTCCTCAATTGGAATATCTACGCCTACATTTGTATTATATTTTACTTCAATATTTCCTGTGGAAAGGATTGCATTCATATCCTCATCCATACGGTCTTTCGGAAATCGATAGTTCGGGATTCCGTACATTAACATACCGCCCAGGTGTTCTTTTGCTTCATAAACAGTTACTTTATGTCCCATCAGAGACAGGAAGTATGCAGCTGTCATTCCGGCAGGACCTCCACCGATGATTGCTACTTTTTTGCCTGTAGATACGTTTGTCTTCGGAACTGCTACCTGATCTGCTGCAATCTGGTCTACCGCGTATTTTTTAATACCACGGATATTGACGGAATCATCGATCAGGTTTCGGCGGCAGCGCTCCTCACATGGATGCTCACAGATCATGGCACATGCAGTTGGCAGCGGGTTATCACGACGGATCAGGTTGATCGCATCTGCGTAATTACCCTCATGAACGTGTGCAATGTAACCCGGAATATCAACATGTGCAGGACAGAGTGTCACGCATGGGATCTTCTGACCTACATTGGCAGGACATTCCCATTTTTTTACATGGCTCTCATACTCATCTGCAAAAGTTTCAAGTCCTTCCAGTACCTCAATAGCTGACTGATAACCGATGGCACAGTCTGCCGTATCGCGGATCATGATGGCGATCTCTCTCATCTCATCCACCATTTCCATTGTGCCGACACCATTCAAAATTTTACTTAACAGGTCTGCAAGCTGTGGCAGTCCGTCACGACATGGTACGCACTTTCCACAAGTCTGATTCATGGAAGCATGCAGCAGTGATAACTGTACCGTCAGTGGACATGTTCCAGGCGGGTAAACATCTACTTTTCTGGAAAATTTCTCCAACATATGCCCGATGGTAACATCCTGGCTGTGCTTTCCGGCAAGATAAATCTTACTCATTTTTTTATATCCCTCCTAACCAGTATCCTGTCAGAATACTGTAATGATACTATTATAACGGCAAAAAAGCGCTTCCGGTGTATGCCAAAAGCACTTTTTCGATGTTTCATTTGTGCATCTCATACATTACTGAAACTATTTTCTCTTTATGCAGCTTTTTTTGCTTTGCGCAGGTAGATAAACCAGTACGCACATCCAACGCAAATTGCTCCACCCACAATGTTTCCAAGTGTAACCGGAAGCAGATTTTTGCTGAAGAAGTTGCCCCAGGTCAGATTTGTCAGATCTACTCCTGCGTCTGTTGCTGCCTGTACATAAGTCGCATTTGTTTTTGCGAAAAGACCGGAACTGATATAGTACATATTTGCAATACTATGTTCAAATCCACACAGCACGAACATCATGATCGGGAAAAACAGACCAACGATCTTGCTGACTACTTCTTTTGCCGCAAAGGAAATCCATACTGCGATACAGACTAAGAAATTACAAAGAATACCTTTGATAAATGCATCGCTAAACGGCATGGAACATTTGCTTGCTGCAGTAGATAATACGGATACTGCCATTCCATTGTTAAACAGAGACGGCTGGTGACTGAATGCAACGCCTGCGCCTACCAGCATTCCACCAATCAGGTTGCCGATGTAAACAACTACCCAGTTTTTCAACATTCCACCTACAGTGATCTCTTTTTCCAGAAGCGGGATCGTCAGCATACAATTTCCGGTGAAAAGTTCACTTCCCGCGATCAGCACCATAGTCAGACCACCCGGGAATACACAGGCACCGATAAATTTTCCAAGTGACGGTTCTGTAATGGATACTGCAACGGTGGTGGCCCCCACGCCGCCGAATCCGATAAAGGCTCCTGCCAGGATCGCAAGAATGATCATTTTTGGAATTGGTGTGTTAACCTTACTTTTTCCAGTTGCAATGTAATTTTTGGCCACTTCGGCCGGTGTAAAAAAGTTCATTATTATACCTCCATTCATACTCCTCGTACATTTGTATCTATTTTAATACAATCCTTTTATGCTTTGTATGTCAAAAAACACAAAAATGCACTTTAAAATTATGCTATTCACACATTTGTACATCGTGGTATAATAGGTGCAAATAAGTCATCTCAGTCTGAGTTGATAAAATCATGTCATCACAAAATAATGGGAGCAGATAATTTGTACAAAGGAGATTTACCATGCTGATACCATTGAACGTACTTTTATATCAGCTTTCTGCAAACAGCATTTATGAATCACAGAATATAGATCTCACCGGGAACTTCGACAACGTGCAGCTTTTTGACCAGGAGCAGCTTAATGCCGAATTCGGGGATGAGCTCTATCTGGTTTCCGACCAGGTGCTCTTAAATACATTAAGCAGAACGCCAGAGGATCAGTTTCCTTCCAGATGTGTATTTTTGTGCATCTGCCAGGATGAAAAACTTCATACCAGTAATTTCCATCCGAATCTGTCCATGGTGTTACTCTACACAGATGAATCTTTTCCGCTGGTGTTCAACCGTATCCTGAAGATTTTTCACGATTTTGATATCTGGGATAAGAACTTTCATCTGATGCTGATCCAGCAGAAATCCCTGCAGGATCTGTTGAACCTGTCCAAAGATTTTCTGGTTCATCCTATGGTCGTTCTGGATCGCAATTACTCGATCCTTGGTTATCTGCGTGATCCGAATGTCAGTGATCCCATCATGGAATCCATTCTGTCCGCCGGTTATGTGACACCGCAGATCATGGAGCGGCTGCGTCAGGACGGACTGATCTCCACCTCAGAACAGGCAGAAAATCCACTGATCAGCTGGTACAGTCTGACCACACATGACTGTTATTACAGTATGATGTACCGTTTCAAGACAAACGGGCACACCGTTGGCTATGCCCTGATCTTTCACTGTGCCGTGCATCCGCGTACGAATTACCTGTACCTGATGAACATTGTGGCGGAAAACCTGCAGTTATTCTTTCAGCAGAAACGTTTTTCCAACCGGTCTTCTTCAGATATTTACGAATCGGTATTTAACGACATTCTGGAGCATCCGGACGCTCCGCAGCAGCAATATGCCGACCAGCTCAGTTATATTCCGGATCTACCGATGAACGGGCGTTTTATGCTGGCGGTCATCCATTATCCGGACGAACAGGAACTGCCATTTTCCTTTGTCAGCTGGAATCTGCGCACTTCCATTCCACAGCTGAAACCGTTCGTGTACCAGAACACGTTATATATTTTAAAAAATAACAGTGAAAATGAGAGTTTTGCCACATTCCTGACTCCGGAGGAAAAAACGATTTTCCAGAAAAATTTCCGGAACCGATACTTTGAATGTGGCATCAGCAACACCTTTTTCTCACTGATGGATCTGCCAACCGCTGCTGCACAGGCGCGGGAAGCATTGGCGATCGGAACTTCCAAGACAGAGGGCGGAGCCCCGACTTTCCATTATTTTTCCGATGTCTATATGCTGTATATTTTACAGGAATTAAAAAAAGCCGGTGTGGATAAAATGGCAGCTTCACCATGCTACGAAGTGCTGCGCCAATACGATGAAACCCACAACGGCGACCTATGTTACATTTTTATGCAGTTTTTGAAAAATGGTCGCAACGTCAACCAGACGTCCACTGCTATTTTCCAGCATCGAAATACGGTATTGAACAAGGTAAAAAAAGCGGTCTCCATCATGCAGAATGAATGTGAAGACTACCAGTCACGTATCGCCTTCATGCTTTCCTATCTGAATGATCCGAACCGCTAGTACATTTTTTAAAAAGTAACAAAATTCATATAGCGTATAGGCAGAAAACTGCTATTACTGATCGCTTTTCAAGTCGAACGCACGTGAGACTTGGTGCGTGATTCTGGTCAGCGCAAGCTGACATCTTCTTTTCAGAATCACTGCACTCTACACTCCGTTCCGGTCGGCGCAAAACCATTGTCTCCCAGACAATGTGCGCCCTCGCGGAGCATTTATCTCAGTCGGAGATTGAACTCCCACTGAGAAATACTTGTTACTACTCACCACTTGCAGAAGTGGGAGTCTCAACTCAGACTGAGATGAAAATAGTCCCATAATTCAAACAGGATTTAATAGCCACGCTTTTCATCTATTACAGACATAATTTTTGCGAACAAAATCCCTGCCATTGAGGAAATTGTCGTAGCAACGATCGCTGCTCCGGTAATCCCTGCCGGATCCGGCGAACCATACTGACTTCGATAGGCAATGACCGTTACAGGGATCAGTTGAAGAGAAGAAATATTCAGCACCAGAAACGTACACATTTCTGTGGAAGCTGCTTTTTCCTTTTTTCTCTGTTCCCGCAAAATCCGGTCTGAACCAAAATCATACCGGCTCTGAGCAGACTGACCGACCGCCTGCATCAGAGTCCTTTCTTTTTCCAGCTCATCCAGATCTTCCATTGCCTGCAGACCGGCAGGTGTCGCTGCCCATCCCAGACCGAAAAAATTTGCTATACAGTTCGCTGCGATGGACTTACATGCCGGATGATCCTTTGGCACTCTTGGAAACAGGAAATGCAGCAACGGATAAATCCGCTCCGCTGCCCGGCGCATCATGCCGGCATTCTCCGCAATCTGCATCAGTCCCACCCAAAATGCCAGAACACCTGCCATCGTGATACAAATTGCCACTGCCTGCTGTGCGGAATCCAGTGCTGCGTCCGTCACTGCCTGCAGATTTCCGGTAAAAGCCGCATAAACGATTCCCGCCAGGATCATAAAAAGCCATAAAAAATTCAGCATACGCCGTCAGCTCCCTTTGGAGTTTCTAACAACATATGCTGAACTACATATTAATATTCTTTATTTTCCATAGGTACGGAAAAATGCACTTAAGTTCGTCAGCGCCTTTACCAGCACCTTTGTCTGTTCCTCATTCAGACCGTTCAATGTCGCTTTGATCATCTCATCATGGAAATTTGCATGATGATGATATGCTTTCACCCCTTTTTCCGTCAGTGAGATCAGTACCACACGGCGATCTTTCTCACTTCGCACACGCTTTACATATGCCTTTTTTACAAGGTTATTGATCGCAATCGTCAACGTTCCCACAGTGACAGACAGATCCTTTGCCACAGATGACATGCTGCGCGGCTCATCCAATCCGATTGCTTCTATAATGTGCATATCATTGTTGGAAATGTCTTTGAACTCCTCCGTAATGATCGCTTTTTCTTCAATATTCATGATTTCATTAAATAATTTGACCAACAGGTCATGCAGTGTATCGTATCCTTCCAATGCGCTCCTCCTGATACTTTGTGTATCAAAATTTTTGATAGATTGACAAATTGATTATACACAATGTCCCTGCACTTCGCAAGTTCTATCCATCGATTCTGTTATATCCAATTGCTTCTGTTCATATATTATTAGTAATTATGATTCGAACCGGTACTTCCTTATGCGCCACTGTCATTCTCATTTTTTCCATAAAATTCGGTTTTCCCTGTTTCTTGCACTGTTCCTCATTGGATTTGGGATTTTCTGTGCCGCAGTCTGCCAATGCGCCGACTCCGATACCTGGATCGCACAGTTTTTTCACGAATCCCCCACGGCCATCCAGGCCGGCGAACAAAATTCCAATTCTGCTGCCGGACAATCCACCTCAAACGACGTAAATACAGATTTTGAAAACTATATTGCTGAACTGTTCCGCCAGGAAGCCTCTGCAAGTCTGCTAAATCTTCATTATACCTTGGAAAATCCGCAGGCTTATCAGATCACGGAATATCAGACTTCTCTCGGAAATTACAGCGCTGCCTCTCCGGCACTTGCTGCTGCCTCCGCGGAAAACGTTCTCTCTGCTCTGCATCAATTTGATGCCCAAAATCTGACAACGCTCAACCGTCAGACACTGGAAATTCTGACAGACAGTATGAATCTCACCGTAGCCGGCGGAAATTTTAAATATTATGACGAACCACTAACACCCACCACCGGTCTGCAATCCCAGATTCCGATCCTGCTGGCAGAATACACCTTCCAGAGCAAACAGGATGTTTCTGATTATTTGGAACTGCTGACCGACCTGCCCCGCTATTTTGCCCAGATCTGCGACTATGAACGGGAAAAAGCTGCTGCCGATCGTTTTATGCCCTCTTACACGGCGCAGACTATCATCGATCAGTGCCGGGATTTTGTTTCCAATCCGGAGGAGCATTACCTGGTTACAACGTTTAACCAGAAAATCTCTGCCCTCTCCGGCATTTCCAAAAATGAACGGCGGTCTTATCAGAAGCAGAATCTTTCTATTTTAAAAAAGCAGGTCTTTCCGGCATTTACACAACTGGCAGACACGTTAAGCGAATTGGAGGATAGCACCATCAACGAAGCCGGACTCTGCCATTTTCCGGAAGGACGCGAATATTATGAATATCTGGTGCGCTGTGCCACCGGAAGCAGTGACAGTGTCGCTTCCCTTGAAAAACGTACCACAGATCAACGCAAAGAAGACCTCCTTCTCATATCACAACTGTTGGAGCAAAACCCTGACCTGACAACGGAATTGGAAAACTGCGCCGTTGCACCCCAGTCTCCGGAAGAAATGCTTACGACTCTGCGGCAGGCAATTTCGGCAGAATTTCCAGAAGTACCGGAATGCAATGTGACGGTCAAATATGTGGATGCCGCCATGGAAGATTATCTCTCTCCGGCGTTTTATCTGACCTCCCCACTGGATCATCTGACCGAAAATTCAATTTACATTAATCAGAAAAACGGATATGAAGGGCTTCGACTTTTTACAACGCTGGCACACGAAGGATTTCCGGGACATTTGTTCCAGAATGTGTATTTTCACTCCATTTGTGATCTACCGATCCGCTCGCTGCTTGGCTATCCGGGTTACACCGAAGGGTGGGCAACGTTTGTGGAATTGCATTCTTACACCTATGCCGGATTGTCTGAAGATGCTGCCAGTCTCTGTGCAGCAAATCAGGCGGCGATTTTGAGTCTGTATGCGACTGCGGATATGGGAATTCATTATGAGGGGTGGACGTTGGACGATACGGCAACGTTTTTCGGGACTTATGGATTCACGGATGAAGAAACCATTCGGGATATTTTTGAGTTGATCGTGGGAGAACCTGCCAATTATCTGAAATATTATATCGGGTATCTGGAATTTCATGATCTGCAGGCAGATATGAAAAAGCAGAATCCGGATACTTATACGGATTCCGACTTTTATAAAAAGGTGCTCGACATCGGTCCGGCGCCATTTAGGGTGTTGCAGGAGTACGTACTCGGGGATCGATAGGTTTATATAGATTTCAAGAATGCTCCGGCATTCTTGTTGCGAGGTGCGCGTCATGCAATTGCATGACATACTTCAACTGCGCACCTCTGTAATCCTGCCGGAGGCTATATCAGATGGGGGATTGGCTCCCATCTGATATATAAAGGGGATATCTAAGGAGAAATCTCAGGATTTTGTCTCCGCGGCTAACAATCGCTCGCTGAGAAAAAATCCTGAGATTTCTCCATTTACACATTGGCTTAACGTATCTATTATTATGCCGAAAGGAAAATACGACTACTTTATCGTTGCTTTTTTATTCCACCGTGACTATTCCGTTTATTTCTTCTACCGTTTTTTCTAAATACAAAAAGTTCTGTTCAACTATTTTTGTAATAATTCCCACATTGAAAAACGACTAAGCAACACTGTATAGAAAAAGGAATCAGGACATTTTGTCCTGGAAGGCGATTGTTAGCCTCCAGGACAAAATACCCTGATTCCGCTTCACTAAAGTTCCGTTATACCACATTACCGGCGGCTTCCGCCTGCCGTTTTTCCAAACGTTTCATAATCGCAAAGAATACCGGCATTACCACACATGTTGCCGCAATCCATGCCGTCTGATCCGTAAAGCACACTGCCGTGTATCCGAATCTCGGAATCACAAATACAGACATCAAACCTCTTGCCAGCAGCTCACTCAAGCCCGCACACATCGCAATCGCACTGTATCCAAGTCCCTGAATGGTCAGTCGTGTACAGTTCAAGAATGCCAAGAAGAAATAGAAAAATCCTGCACATGTTAACAACTGCTGTACATAACCAAGTACTTCTGTCTCACTGCTGGATACGAACAGCAACGCTATCTTGGAACCTGCAAAAATCAGCACGATTCCGATTCCGATACTGTACAGAACCGAAATTATAATTCCGGATTTCAGTCCTTCCCGGATTCGTTTTAAGTTTCCGGCACCAAGGTTCTGACTTCCGAAGGTCGCACTTGCTGTCGCGAATCCGTCATACGGACACATTGCCAGCTGTTTTACTTTTGCTGCTGTCGCAAAAGAAGATACATATACTGCGCCAAGTGTATTTACCGCACTCTGAAGCATGATGCTTCCGATGGCTGTAATGGAAAACTGTAATCCCATCGGTACTGCCATAGTAAACAATGTCTTTATGTAATGCATATCCAGTTTGCGCTCCTGAACATTTGTTTTCAGGACATCATATTTTTTCTTCATGTAGATAAAACAGAGAATACCAGATATTGCCTGTGACAAAATCGTTGCCCATCCGGCTCCAGCGGTTCCTAGTTTGAATACAATGATAAAAAGCATATCCAGAAAAATATTCATCACCGCAGACAATACCAGAAAATAAAACGGCGTCTTGGAATCTCCCAGCGACCGGATAATACCCGCCACTACGTTATATAAAAACGTAAACGGGATTCCCAGGAAAATGACAAACAGGTAATCATATGCCCCCTGATAAAACTGATCTGGTGTCTTCATCCAGGTCAGGATTGAACCGCACAGCGCACAGGTTACGATCGTCATGATCACAGCAAGAAAAATTGCCAGATATGCCGCATTCATCACAAATTTACGCATTTCGCTGTAATTTTTTGCACCAAATTTCTGCGCCACGGGTACTGCAAGTCCCGTACAGGTTCCAAGACAAAAACCAATGATCAGAAAGGTGATGGATGTAGTAGAACTTACACTGGTCAGGGCACTCAGTCCCAGATAACGACCTACGATCACGGTATCTACCATGTTATACATCTGCTGAAACAAGTTTCCCAGTACCAGCGGTATGGAAAACTGCCAAATTAACTTCATTGGACTTCCAACGGTTAAATCTTTTGTCATAACGTCTCCCTTCCGATTACTCGTTTTCTGTGTTTAAAAGCATCTGATAAATTTCACGTTTTCCGACGCCCCTGTCTTTTGCCACCTGCTTCATGGCGCTTTTTCGATCCATACCAGTGCTTAAGTAGCGCTCCATATGTTCTTCCACAGAAATTGCCTCCCAGGATTGCTGCTGCTCCTGCACCAGTTCTTCCCGGCTTCTGCCCTCAATAACTAACACGCACTCTCCGCGGACGCCCTGCTCCTCATAGTAACTGATCGCTTCGGAAAATGTAGTCTGAAATGCTGTCTCAAATTTCTTCGTCAGCTCGCGGCAGACCGTCAGTCTGCGGTCACCCAACGCATTCTGCAGTTCTTTTAACGTGCCAAGCAGATGATGCGGCGCCTCATACACAATCAGCGTTCTTGTATCATTTTTCAATTCTTCCAATACGGCTGCACGCTCTTTTTTCTCCTTTGGCAAAAATGCCTCGAAGGAAAAGCGGCGTGTCGGCAAACCGGACAGCGTCAATGCGGTAATGCAGGCTGCTGCCCCCGGAAGGGAAGTCACTTCAATGCCCTGCTCGTAGCAGATGCGCACCAGATCTTCACCCGGATCGGAAATGCCCGGTGTACCCGCATCGGTGATCAGCGCAATATTCGTTCCCTGCTGCATTTTTTCCACCAGCTGATAGGCTTTATCCACTTTGTTGTACTCGTGGTAGCTGGTCAGCGGTGTTTTTATATCAAAATGATTCAGCAAATGAATGGAATTTCGGGTGTCTTCCGCCGCGATCAGATCAACTTCTTTTAATGTACGCAGTACACGGAGCGTAATGTCTTCCAAATTTCCAATCGGTGTCGCACATAAGTATAATTTTCCTGCCATAACCTTATTTCACCTCACAATCTAATACAACGTTTTTTATTCACACAATCAATGGCTTTAATATCCATATACATCGTAAATCTCATCCGTATATTTTCCCGGCTCTTTGTACACGATCAGTGGCTTTTCCACGGTCATGCGGCTTTTTCCACCCCGCAGTCCCTCAATCAGCACCATATTTGGCTCCCGGTCCACATAAGGATATACCAGACGCATCCGTTTCGGCTCGATCCGATACTGCACCATCAGAGAAATGATCTCTGCCAGACGGAATGGGCGGTGTACCATATAAAAACGTCCACCCGGCACCAAAAGGCGCGCGCTCTCCCGGATAATATCTTCCAAATTGCACAATACCTCATGGCGTGCAATGGTTTTTGCCTCATGCAGATTCGTCAGTCCGTGCTGCGCGGTCATATACGGTGGATTTGTCGTCACGACATGAAAAGAAGATGCTCCAAAAATCTTTGAAGCATCCTTAATATCACCTTCTACGATGTCGATCCGATCCTGCAGATCATTCAGCGCCACACTACGCCGCGCCATGTCCGCACTCTCCGGCTGAATCTCCAGACCGGTAAAATATTTTCCATCGGTCTTGGCTTCCATCAGAATCGGGATAATTCCGTTTCCGCAACCCAGATCCAGACAGTTTTCGTGTTTTTTTGCCCGGGCAAAGCCGGACAGCAGCACCGCATCCATACCGAAACAGAATTTTTCCGGATTCTGGATAATGCGGTAACCGTTTCGCTGTAATTCGTCGATTCGTTCTCCCGGCAATAAATTACTCATTTAACTTGGAATGTCCTCCCTTGTCCTCTAACTCAGCAAGTTTGCGCATTTCCTCTTTGCTCAGACGCTCGCCATGATCTCTGCGGCGTTTGGAACGGAATTTCAGCTGTTTTACCGGATATTCGCGGATTTCTTTCTCATCGCCTACATCCACAACGACTTTCACCAGCTGGCGCAGTACGCTGACACTCTGTACCTCACCTTTCAGACCGTCCAGGGTTGTCACGCGGTCACCCACATTCGGCAGACGGCTGTTTAAGTATTCGTAAGTTTCTTCTTCGTTTTTCAGACAACACATCAATCGTCCACACACACCGGAAATCTTGGTCGGATTCAGGGACAGATTTTGCTCTTTCGCCATCTTGATCGACACCGGCGCGAACTCTGTCAGGAATGTGTGACAGCACAGCGGACGTCCACAAATACCGATACCGCCAAGGATTTTGGTCTCATCACGGACACCGATCTGACGCAGCTCGATTCTGGTACGGAATACACTAGCCAGATCTTTTACCAGCTCACGGAAATCGATACGTCCGTCTGCGGTAAAGTAAAACAGCAGTTTGTTGTTGTCAAAAGTATACTCTGCCTGCACCAGTTTCATGGCAAGACCGTGTTTTTCGATCTTTTCCAGACAGATCTTGTATGCATCTTTTTCTTTCTCATGGTTCTTCTCTTCGATACGGTCATCTTCCGGTGTCGCCACACGAATGACTGCTTTCAACGGCTGAACCACTTCATCATCTGTAATGTCCTTTGGTGGGACAATTACGGTACCGTACTCGATACCACGGGCAGTCTCCACAATGACGTGGCTGCCGCGCTCCAGTTTCAGGTTTTTCGGATCAAAATAATACACTTTGCCCGCCTGACGGAATCTTACTCCAGTTACTTTTATCATCTAATATTCTCCTTAATTGTCAATGCCAGCATTTCCATGGTCAGGTCAAAATTTACATTTGCCCGGATCCGTCTATCTGCTGTGTCGATTGCATCTAAAATATGCTGCAGTCCCGCATAAGAACATTTTTCCGACTGGCGTCTGATTTCATACGCCTCCTCACGGAAAATCAACTGCTCCTCCGTCGCTGCTGCTTTATATAATAACACATCACGATACCAAAACAAAACTAAATCGAAAAATTCTCTGATGTCATCTTTGAAATCGTTCAGTGGTTTGATCTCCTGTAATAAATCATACTTCGGAATATCACCCAGTCTGCGTAAAAGCTGGGTTGTAAAATCTTTTAATTCGTTAAAACGCTCGGAAGACGCAAGATTCATGGCACGTCCCACATTTCCTCTGGCAAACGCCGCACAGACTTCCGCCTTGTAATCCGGGATTTGACGCTGTTTCATCAGAAACTCCCGAATCTTCTCATCATTCACCGGCTTTACATCCAGCATCACGCACCGCGACCGAATCGTTGGTAAAAATGCATCCGCGTTCGTGGTCAGAAGCAGGATCACTGCATAAGCCGGCGGCTCCTCAATGGTTTTCAGCAATGCATTCTGCGCCTGCTGATTCATTTTTTCTGCTTCATCCACAATGTATACTTTATACTTACTGCTGTAAGGTTTGATCTCAATATCATGGTTGATCTGCTCACGGATATCCGCAACGGAGATCGTGTTTGGCTTTTCATGGCTCAGATAAATAATATCCGGCTGATTCTTATTTAACGACTGCTTGCAGGAATGACATTCCATGCAGGGCTCCGCAATGGTTTCCGGATGCAGTGCTTCCCGCGGCTGTCCTGCCAGACCTTCCCTGTTTTTAATAGAAGTCTCACACTGTAGCGCCATGGCAAATGCCTCTGCCAGCATCATTTTTCCACTGTCTTTCGGACCATTGATAATATATGCATGGGATACTTTATCCATCACAATGGCACTCTGTAAATGTGCGATCAACTGTTCATGTCCGACAATCTCATGAAATCCTGCCATTTTGTCACTTCTGCTCCTCACTGCTAAAAATTTGCTTTCGCATGTAAAAATTCAAGAATGCTCCGGTATTCCTGCTGCCTGGCAAATAGAAAAAACGTTATCTTCCCACAATTCTACATGCGTTTATTTCATATCTAATATTTATTATCTATATAAGAAGCGATCTCCTGTGTGACCTGATCCAGATCTTTATTCAGGAAATGCTTTGTTATCTCTGCTTTTTTCAGATTTTCCTCTGAAAAATCCTGCTCGTCTGCCAGAAATCTGCGACACATTTCCGCATATTTTGGCTGCTCCTGTGACCGTTCCCGCTCCAATGCCCGCTGCAGGCGGACACCATCATCCACTTCCACATAGATTGGACACACATGCTCCGCGCCAAAATACGCACGAATCTGTTCATAGGCTTCCAATGTTCCGATCATCAGATAGTCACTTTCTGCCAGAACAATCTGTCCATCATCCGCGGTAAAATATTTCCACACGCCATACATGGTATCGTATGCCCGCAACTCAATAATCTTGCCCTCGCGTTCAAACTCCGCAACACGCTCCTCAGAACAGAAAAAATAAGATTCTCCCTCTGTTTCACCGGAACGAATCGGGCGGGTGGTATAAGGAACCACACGTCGCAGCTGCAATTCCTCCATTGCCAGAAGGCGGTTATAAATGGTATCTTTTCCAGATGCACTTTTGCCCATCAGGCAATAAATCTTTCCCATATGTTTCTCTCCTGCTCTCTATTTCCATCCATGTCATCTATTATTTTTCACGCATTTGTAGTTTTCATTTTACAACAAGTTTTTCTATCTGTAAAACCCACATTGAAAAAATCGCAGCAAAAATTCAAAAATGCTATCCGCTTTCCTGTTTCCTGCTACGATTTTTTAATTAATTTCAAGTCGAACGCACGTGAGACTTGGTGCGTGATTCTGGTCAGCGCAAGCTGACATCTTCTTTTCAGAATCACTGCACTCTACACTCCGTTCCGGTCGGCGCAAAACCATTGTCTCCCAGACAATGTGCGCCCTCGCGGAGCATTTATCTCAGTCGGAGATTGAACTCCCACTGAGAAATACTTGTTACTACTCACCACTTGCAGAAGTGGGAGTCTCAACTCAGACTGAGATCAAACATATGCAAAACTTGATGTATGATTTTGTTCTACATAAACTAACATATTTCTCTCAAGATCACGATACATTATCCTGGCATATTTCTAACCAGATACCGCTGAAATCCTTCATTCCCTGCACTTCCATATTTCGCTTCTGACAGGTTGCCAGAGCATCCAGAATTTCCGGTGTCACCAGTTCTCCCGGTGCAAGAATCGGGATCCCCGGCGGATACAGATACACAAATTCCCCGGACACGCTTCCGGCAGATTCCAGAAGTTTTACTTTTTCCTTTGGGGCATCCATCGCCTCTGAAATCTTCATTACCTTCTTCGCCGGACGATAAATCGCATCCGTGGTAAAAATCTGCTGTCCGTTTTCTTTTTCCAAATCGTCAGAGCCATCATGAAAGCTCTGATCAATTTCCTCCAATGCTGCAAACAACCGGTCAAAACCTTCCTTGGTATCCATAATGGAAGTCAGTGCCGTGGCATAATGTCCTGACGCCATTTCCAGCTCCAGATGATATTTTTGTGTCAGCAGATCTGCCAGATCCTGTCCATGCAGACCAACCGCCTCTGCACAGATTAGAATTTTGGAACTGTCTCTATCCCAGATACCGTCATCGTTCCCGTTTTCCGGAAAAACGCTTATATACTGTAAGTTTTCACAGGATTGGTAAAAATCATGCAACTGCTGCTCAAATGCCGCAAAAAGTGTGGTTCCCTGTTCGCGTAAAATGCGGGTACAGCGGTCAATTCCCGCCATCAAAACATAAGACGGAGAACTGGACTGATAAATGCCAAGATAACGTTTTACCCGTTCCAGATCCACCCACGGATTTTTCCGATAATGCAGCAATGCCGTCTGTGTGTATGCCGGTAACGTCTTGTGCACACTTTCAATACACAGATCCGCACCATAAGAAATCGCCTTTTTCGGAAATCTTTCTGAAAAACCAAAATGCGCGCCGTGTGCCTCATCCACGATCAACGGAATCTGATGTGCATGTACGATCTCCGCGATCGCCGCAATGTCGGACACCACACCGTCATAGGTCGGAGATGTCAGCAAAATCGCCTGCGTATCCGGATACTGCTCCAGCATCCGCTGCACCTGCTCCGGAGCAATGCTGCCCTGAATACCAAACTCCGTCTGCTCTGGATACAGATATTCTGTCTGCAATTCCATCAAATATACCGCATGGTACACCGCTTTGTGACAATTTCGCGCCATCAAAAGCCGTCCGCCTTTTTTTACCGTTCCACAAACTGCCGCAAGCAATCCCGCGGTACTTCCGTTGACCAAGAAAAAACTTTCATCCGCTCCAAAGGTCTGCGCTGCCCGCTGCTGTGCTTCCAGCAAAATTCCTTCCGCGTGGTGCAGGTTGTCAAACCCGGTGATCTCTGTAATGTCAATCGCTTCACAATTCCAGTTTCCCATCGTCTGGCGCTTGTGCCCCGGCATATGAAACGGATACGCATCCGAATTACAATATTCCATCAATGCCCGATCCAGATATTTTTCATTTTCTATCATTCCACCACTTGGCTGATTCAGATATTTTTCGTTTTCTATCGTACCAACACTTGGCTGATCTGATTCTGCATTCTGATTTTTCTCCGTCATAAGTCACCTTTTACCTGTATCTTTTAATAAAAATGGCATCCATGTTTTCCATGCTCTTTTGTATAATATAATATTTGATTATAGCATAAAAAAATACAGGGACTCAATACTGTAAATTTTATAGTCAGAATTTTAATAACGCCGTACTCTCCGGCATGTGTACCTGACCGACGCTGCACGCCAGTGTCACCGGTATGCTTCCGCGGATCTTGCTACGCACATTCTGATAAAACGCGCATGCTTCCAGCGGAATCCGCACTTTTCCATCCTTCACTTCTGCTTTTCGCAGCATTCCATCATTTTCATATTTTAAGGAAGACAAATAACGCCCCTGCTCCAGACAACTGATGATGTCAATTGACCGTTTTCCTTTTTCAAGCTCCGGCAAAACTTTCTGACTGCCTCATTTTCTTCTTTTTTCTGTAACACAAAATGTGATTTTCCAAGTTCCACATTTAACAGAATGTCGCGCTTGTAATCATAAAATTCCTCTGCCAGTCGTCTCGGACAGGTTTCCTCCGATATCTGGTAAATTCCCATAATTCCAGGATACGTTCCCACCGTATAACGGCTATGCAGATTATATCCGGTGATTGCACGCTGATACCTTCCGTCATTGCGCAAAAAAGCGTTTAAGCACATGATCGAATCATCACTGACGATATGTTCCATACGGCAGGCATCGTCCTCCGCTTTCTGCTGGTCTGCCTGATAGATTTTCAGAGTAGTTAATCCCTGCAGATTTTCCAGAAAAAAATCTCCAAGCCCAATTACGCAAAAAATATATAAATAATCCTCCAGAAGGATTAACATCTATGGACATTCGCAACATGAGCGAAGATGAACTTCTGGACCTAGACTATTTCTTAAATGAAGATGATCTGTTTAATGACGAGGCAGGTGTAGAAGGCTTTTATATCTTCTAAATCTGTATCGTTTTATCTGCATGCCCGCCTCAGTGCGGGCTATTTTCGTTCAAGAGGTCGGCAAAAATCGAACTTTCCTATAAAGCAAAAAAGGAATGCTTTCGCATTCCTTACAGTGAGCGTGCCGGGGTTCGAACCCGGGACAACTTGATTAAAAGTCAAGTGCTCTACCAACTGAGCTACACACCCATATGAAATTTTGTCTTTAATGCCCAGTTCCGGAATCGAACCAGAGACACGAGGATTTTCAGTCCTCTGCTCTACCAACTGAGCTAACTGGGCAATTGACTTGTTTATTCTATCTTACTTTTTTATTTCTGTCAAGCTATAGTTCTCCCGTATATTCACAAAATCTACCACTTATCAATGAGATTCCTGCCAATACATATGCAAACAGAAAATTATTCGTGTCATTGCACATGTATTGCCGGAATCCATTTATATCATAGATTTTGCGTTAACCAATTCCACCTTATTCTAGCGATTTTCCGCTGATTCAAAGCATTTCTGTGCATTCACCGGTTCGCCGGTCTGAACAGCATGTACATACTGTCCATCTGCCATCTGTACTCTTGCTTTTACATTATCAGACATCAACACATTGAAAATATGCAGGACACGTTTCTTGATATCTTCATCATAGATCGGTGTCGCTACCTCAACACGACGTGTCGTATTTCTTGTCATGAAATCTGCAGAAGCAATATAGACATCATCATTTCCGAAGATATAAATTCTGGAATGCTCTAAGTAACGACCTACGATACTCCGAACCGTGATATTGTCTGTAACACCCGGAACACCTGCGATCAGGCAGCAGCTTCCACGTACCACCAGTTCAACGTCCACACCCGCCTGCGATGCTTCCATTAATTTTTCAATAATACGTTTATCTGTCAGAGAATTCATCTTGGCACCGATGTAAGCCGCCTCTCCGCGTTTTGCCCGGGCAATCTGGATATCCATCTTATCAAGGATCTTGTTACGCAGGCACTTCGGTGCTACCATCAGATATTTTGTCTCTTTCATCACCTGACCAAGACACAATTTCCGGAACACTTCGTTCGATTCCTCACCAATTCCCTGGTGTGCTGTCATCAAAGAGAAATCCGTATACAATTTTGCGGTCTTCTCGTTATAGTTTCCGGTTCCGATCTGTGTGATATAGGAAATATGTCCCTCAGTCTTTTTCGTGATCAGACATAATTTCGAATGAACTTTCAGCTTATCCAATCCGTATAAAATCCGGCATCCTGCATCTTCCAGGCGTCTGGACCACTCAATGTTATTTTCTTCATCAAATCGTGCACGCAACTCGACCAAAGCAACTACTTCCTTGCCATTTTCTGCCGCATTGATCAGCGCCTCAACGACCTTACTGTCATTTGCCACACGATACAACGTCATTTTAATAGAAACAACTTCCGGATCTTCCGCTGCCTCATTCAGCATACGCAAAAACGGCTGTATACTGTCGTATGGAAAAAACAGGAAACGGTCTTTTTCCTCAATCTGCTTCATAATACTCTCAGACATATTGATATCTGCCGGGAGCTGTGGTGTATATTTCGGATAAAACAGCTCTTTTTTGTTTCTCAGAAGATCGCGGATCTTGGAGAAGAAAGACAGATCCAACGGTGCCTCCGAATGGAAGATATGTTTTTTCTTCAGATCCAGATAACCACACAACGTATCCAGCACAGACTCATCCATCAGACGGGTATACTCCAGTTTGATCGGACATAATTTACGCCTACGGCTGACCAGCTGCTCCATAACCTGACGGAAATCGGTATCATCATCATACATTTCCTCATCCGGATCGATGTCTGCGTTTCGGATAATACGAATCAGTGATTTACTTTTGATATGATACCGGTCAAAAATAAGCGGCATGTAATGAAGGATCACTTCTTCCCGCAGCATAAAACGGTTCTCATGTCCCGGAATCCGGATCAGGCGTGGAAATACGTCTACATTACATGGAACGATTCCAAGCTTGTCCCGTTTCTTTTTCTCTAATACAACGACTGCATAAATATCTTTACTTTTCAAAAACGGAAATGGCTGTTTCTTTCCGATGATCTGCGGAGATAATAACGGACGCACTTCATGCTCAAAATAAGCATCCAGAAATTCCACATCCTGTTTTTCCAGTTCTGCATAACTGCAGATCTCTACGCCATAAGTCTCCAGACCTTCTTTCAGATTCGCATAGGCTGCATCCTTACGCTGTGTCAGCAGTTTTATCTGTTCAAAGATCGCATTCAGCTGCTCCTGACAGGTCATATTTGTCTTATTGTCCCGAATGTCCTTTGACACCAGCATCTGATCATACAGAGAACCGACACGAACCATGAAAAATTCGTCCAGATTGCTCTGAAAAATCGATGCAAACGATAACCGCTCACAAAACGGGTTCGCCAGATCTTCTGCTTCCTCCAATACTCTGGTATTAAATTTTAACCAGGATAACTCTCGGTTGTCATAACATGAATGTACCATATGTTCCCCACTCCTCATTGTCTGTGCTTCTGTTACCTGTACTTGCGTGTCCTGTGTCTCCATATCTGATTCCTCTTTTCTCATTGTTTTCACAGGCATCTTTTGAATCATTTTTTCAGATTTCGGTGCGGTTGCACGTCCCATCTGTGAGGCAGTGCTCTTATTCTGTTGATGTACGGGCTTTCTTCCAAATAATCCCCGTATTATATTTGAAATTCTACTCATATCTTATTTTATCCTCTTGTGCTTCCACTTATGCTCTGCAAAATCCCTGCGTATCTTTTATACTATTTCTTTTTGGACTCTGCCACTATCATCAGCGTATAAATTTCATGTAAAATCGATGTAAAATTCCCATATCACAACTGCCTTGTGCATACAGATAACAATTTCTGTGATACGCTTTACTCTCCAGTTTCTTCCATCACCAGTTCATCCCCAACTTTGATGGTTCCGCCCTGTAATACTTTTGCAAACACGCCTTCCCGCGGCATGATACAGTCTCCTACTACTTTGTAGATCTCACAGTGGCTGTGACATTCCTTTCCGATCTGCGTCATTTCCAGCAGAACGTCATTGCAGCGGAATCTGGTTCCTACCGGAAGATTGCGGAAATCATAACCATCCACGATCAGATTCTCTCCGAATGCTCCAAACTCCACCTCCACGCCTCTGGCACGGAATGCCTCTATTTTTTCCAGTGAAAGCAGGCTCACCTGACGATGCCAGTGTCCGGCATGTGCATCATTTTCGATGCCCCAGTCGGCAATCAGCTTTGCCTCAGAAACTTCATGCTTTTGTGTTCCTCTTTTTTCACTGATACATATCCCTTTAATAATTCCCATTGCTGATACTCCTATCCCTTTTGATAAATTCTATTCTATCATCTTTTGCGCAGAAAAAAAAGTGGAACAGTCGGATAAATCGACTGTTCCACTGCCTCGTTTTAACAATTCACTTTATTTCATAGATCTTTTCTTTTTTTCATGTACTGCCAGTGTGATGATCATCATGCCAACACCCGCAAAGAGTACCACAAACCACCAGATAAAGCCATTGCTGTCACCGGTCTTCGGACTGTTTACAGATGTATTTTTCGCATTATCCAACGCAGCTTTCTTCTCAATAGTAAACATCGTCGACGCCGTTCCATTTTCGGATACGATACTGAGGGTATGCTCTCCTGCGGAGAGAGTATTCAGATAATCTGCCTTCAGTTCCACAACGGTACTTCCTGCCGAAACAGTATACTTGCTGGCATCTAATACTTTACCATCCACCAGTACTTTTACAAATTCTTCAAATTCAGCATTGCTGCGGAATTTTGCATTTGTATCAGATCCTGCTTTCCAGATCTGTCCTGCGCCTTCAATAATAGACGGTGCATAGGAAATTTTCTCAAGTTCTTCCATCTGTTTTACAAGACTGTTCATCTTACTGCGTGTATCTTCCTTCAGCATAGACTTTTCATTTTCAGTCAGATTGTCGTAAATCTCTTTCACACGGTCTACGCTTTCCTTGTCGCTGTGTTTCAGATCATCCACATTTGGAAGCTGTTCGATCTCTTCTGTAGCTTTCTTTGCATTGTCAATTGCAGTCAGCGCATCCTTTACGTTCTCAAGTTCCTCGCGCTCGCTCTCTGTATAATTGCCATCATAATCTTTTAACGCTTCCTCTAATGCTTTTTCTGCATCTTTCAGTGCATCTTCATCTTCCACTTTTACAGTCTCATCGGTAATCTCTTTTACCTCTGTAATTTCAGATTTTTCTGACGCATCTTTTGCCGCTGCAATTCGATTTTCCAATTCCTCACAGTTTGTCAGAGCATCCTGTAATTTATCCCACTCTGCCTCTGTAGATTCCTCCTCATCAAATGCTTCTGTAACATCACGAAGCTGATCTCTCACATCTCTAATAACTTCTGTATCACTGGACTTTGCATTATCCACTGTGATCTCTGTAATTGTATCTGTAATAGAAGAAATCGGTTTCATCACGATTGTATACTCTGTTACATTTCCGGCTTTATCTGTTGCGCAGATCACATAAGTAGTCTCTGTATCACCCTCTAATGTAACAGTTCCGTCCACAGTTTCACCATTTACAGTAATTGATGCAAGATTCTGATCACTTATCGTAAATTTCTTTGTCACATAGTATGTTTTTCCATTCTCCACACCAGTAATCTCAGGTGCTGTTGTATCAAAGATCGCACCATCGGAACCGATATAGGATACATTACCAGCATTGTCTTCCATACGAACATAGATGATAAACTGTTCCATATCCTTTGCTTCCATCTTCAGTTCACTGTATTCCGTCCAGTCAGCAATTGCCTGAACTTCTTCCTCTGTAAGCTGATGATCTGCTTTGTAATACATAACAGATTTTATACCGGAAGCATCATCGCTGGCACTCAATTCTACTGTTACATCTTCATTAAAGAATAAACCAAAGGTAATTTTGCTTAAGATCGTCTGGAACGCATTTCGTCCATTCAATTTTGCCTCACCTACCGGAATGGTTTTATCAATTTTATAATTTTCTGTTACAGCTGTAGAGATCACACCTGTCACTGTATTTTTTACATAGAAAGTAATGGTTCCATTTTTGGTCTCTTCCTGTTCGCTTAACTGATCGGTCCATTCGCCATCTGCCAGATCTGTACGGCTCAGTGCATAACCTTCTTTTGCTGTCACAACAAACTCTGTATTGATCCAGTCATTGGAATTTACACTGTATTCACTGTCATCACTCACATACTCCAGAATGGATGCTGTCATACCGGACGGCTGCGTCAGTCTGTAATTAGCGACTACCTCATCATCTCCAAATAGAACAAAGTCTGTAAAATGAATTGCGATATCTTTGCCCGCTTTCTCACTGTCAAAAGTTGGGATACCATTTACAAGCTGTACATTGTCACCAGTTACAACACCTGCCAATGCCGGCATTCCATCGATTTCAGCATTCTTTTTGCCATCGTACTGTTTATCCTTTACTTTCAGTCCAGTGATCGTCAGCTCTTTTGCGGTAATATCTGCCGTGGTACTCTCCGGCTGACCATTCAATACATAGTTTGCTGCCGCGGAACCATCCAGTGCAAATCCGGTAAACGTTACCTGCTTATCCGGACCAACGTTTTTGTTCTCATAAGAAGCCTTTCCTGCCACAATCACAAGATTTTTACCATCATAATTGTCTGATAACGTACCTGTTTCTACAAGACGCGCTTCCGTTGTTCCATCATAAACTTTTGTTGTCTCAGCAGTGGTTCCGTTAATCGTTACCTGTTTCGGTTTGATCGTAAAGGCACCGCTCACCTGTTTTGCATTATAATCTGCATCCTCAGGTGTGGAAATGCGCACCGTATAGGAACCTGCATTCATCGGTACATCTTTCGTATAAGTATCGTCTGCTGCACCTTTCACCTTGTATTCGATCACAATTGCCTGCGGTCTGTTCTCATAAGTCAGACCTGCATACGTTTTTCCATTATAAGTTGTATCAACAGCTTTATAATCAATCGTCCGTTCTGCCTTTGCAACTACTAATTTTACAGATGTCATTGCCGGCTCATCACCCGCTGTATAAGTTTCTCCCAACGGATCATAAGTCACACGAACGGTGTATTCACCTGCTGCCAGTCCGGACAAATAGCTGTTTTTCAGTGTAATCTCACCATCTTTTGATACAGAATAATACTGACTGTCGATCAACTGATCTCCAAGATACAGATTTTTTACCTCATTGCCATTCAACTGAACCGCAAACTGTACATCATCCTGACTCAGTCTTGTAAAATTCATCGCCTCTGTGATTGCTTCTGCATCCGTATATACAACCACACCGTCAGAATTAATGATCTGTACATTGCCACTCTCGTCACTCACCCGAACATAAACAAATGCTTTCTTATTTGCATCGATGTTAAAACTTGTATTTCCGTTCTGAACATTCAGTTTTGACCAATCACCACTGACTGCATCTTTCTCCTCAAATGCCTGGTCAGCTAAAAGGTATTCCACAGACTTCAGACCGCTGCCCAGATCACTTGCCGTCACATGAACAGTCTGTGTCTTTTTAAAGAACAAACCAAACGTTACACGATTCATAAAAGCGTTATATTTGCTGATTCCAATTGTAAGTTCTGCTTCCGGCGGGGTAATATCTGCCACGCCTTCTACCACGATACTCATGGCACCTTTTACATTCTGAATCTGGAACTTATCACAATCATCTTTACTGGATGCTGCTGTCACTTCACTGCCATTGACAAGCACCCTGTAATTCTGTGTTCTGGAATATCCTTTTGCAATCTGAACTTCAAACTCATAATTGCTGCTATATTCTGCCGATGTAGCACCTGTTGCAGTATAACCCGCACCGGAAGATAATGTCACATCGTATACCTGAATCGTCCAATGTGCATAAAGTGTATGTTCTTCTGTTGTAGCAACTACGGTTGTATCTTCGACTTTTTCGCCATCCTCTTTCTGTGTAAACCAACCTTCGAAATCATAGCCTTCCCGTGTCGGAACCGGTAATTCACCGTAGGTACCTGTATAAATCACAGTTTTATCATTCGGTTCAACTGCACCACCATTTGCATCCAAGGAAACAGTGACTCTTGGAAGATCTTCCCACTGTGCATACAGTACCATCTGTTTATCGCTGCCATTTACATCATCTGATGCGGTAGAAATCATACGGAATACGGCCTGGTCTGTATAAGTAATTCCACTACCGTCCGCCTCTGTATTCCATCCGACAAATTTCTTTCCTTCCGGCGCAGTAAACTGATTTGCATGCAGACGTCCATCTCCATTGGTTACAGTATTAAAATGAACATACCATTCACCGTCAATCAGCTGACTGTCTTCCAGCTGATCCAGATTCATGGAACCACTGCCACCATTTGCATCGTAACGAAGCAGACACAGATCACGATCTGTCGCCGGTGTTCCGATATTTAACGGTGCAATTGCAAGCTGCTGTGTCTCCTTATCATACACAACAATGCTGCTGTCTACATCACTCTGGAAATATTTACTGTAATCCTTTGCAGGATATTTTCCGGAAAATGTATATACTGCCGAGCTATCTGTAGCATAACTATCAAAATCACCATCTTTTGTGATGACACGAACCGGAATCTCTGCTGCCTCCGATAATCCGTCCTCATCAACATAGATTGCCTGTACATTTTTCTCTGACTTACCTTCGCTGTTCAATTTAGAATAAACAGCTACGTTTGCCTGTTTATTTCCAGAAATCACCGGAGAACCGGAAACAAGTAATGACTGTTCGGCACCGTATTTGTTAGGATCCAGATAGATACCAACACCACAGCCGGTAATCGTTCCACCGCTCATGACAGCTCCTCTTGCATACAAGCCATATTCGGTACAGTTACGAATGATACTGCCCGGAAGAAGCTCAACATAACGTTCGCCACCAATTCTACAGTTTTCTACCACACCGGTCTCCTGCAAAGTACCACTGGTAAAACCAATATCACAATTTCGGATCGTACCTCCCAGTTTTGCACTCCTGTTTGATCCTCCCAAATCTGTACCATATGTACAATCTGTAATCAAACTATCTGGATACAATTCTGTTTGTGCATAACCTAAGATACCGATTCTACATCTTTTAATCGTACCACCATACATGTACATATTTCCAAAATTGTACACACCCAAATCAGCGTCACTGATTGTTCCACCGTACATACGAAATACAGCATCCTGCTCAGGGTTTACTACCCAGTTTGCGTTACTTAAAGTTCCACCATACAGGTTGCATTCCGCATTATTTCCAATTGCAACACAGCGAACATTTCCAACGTTCTCCGCACCACAGATTTTTCCTGTCTGGTCCTGACTGCAGTCACAGATATTCAAACTCATCCCGCGATGTACATACATCGCATCCTTATAAAACTGTCCCGGCTGTTCTTCCACAAGGAGCATTTTTCCATTCAGGCAGAGGTTTACATCGCCTCTGATTGCAATCGCATGATCCAGTATAATATCATCATCCAGATAATAATTTCCACTGGTAAGCTCTGTTTCTTTTCCGGTAAATTTTGTCCATTCTGTGATAACCGGATGGCTGTCCTCATCTGTGCACACGGCACCACATACCGGATGTGCAGAAGTATTATGTACATTTTCTGCCAATGTCAGTGTATCATCATTCTGTACAACATGCGTACCATCTGCACCGGAAAAATAACGTTTTGCATCCAGTTCCTCATTCCAGTCCGTGCAGAAAACTCCGGTTTCACTTTCCAGTTTCACCGTATAGCGGTTTGTTGGTCGGGCAATTCCCTTTGCACTGATCTGTGCGCCATCTTTCAGATAAACAGCTGCCATTGTTCCATTCAAGTTCATAACTCCAGGAAGTGCGATCGTTGTTTGATCTTCCGCCGTCACAGCATAACCATTCTCATCTCCGTTTATGTTGCCACCATGCAGAGTCAATGTACCATCCACAACATGCAGTCCGTTTTCCAATGTACCGAAACTGTCTGCATCGTCATCATACAATGCAAAATTCTGTACCTTCATCGTTCCTTTTACATCAAATCCATTCAGGCACAGATGACCGATATAAACTTTGTCCGGATCTACAGTCACATCTGCGATCAGGAAGCCATAACTGTCCTCTGTCATAGCTGCCAGTTCTTCTTCCGAAGAAATCATGGTAAACTTATGTCCATCATGACTATGTGCTTTTGCCACACTGATTTCTTTTGTCACACAATCAGAAGCATAGTTTGTCTTGTTTGCACCATTCCACTGTTCTGCCTGGAGTGTCAATGTATATTTTCCTTCTCTCAAGCCATCCGGAAAAGGAAGTGTGCTGGTCGTAGCAGAAGTATCTGCCGTATCCAATGCTCCATAAGCCACAATTTCACCATTGCTGTTTGTCAGCATCGCTGTCACTTTATTATAAGCAGTACTGAAACTGTTCAATGCCGGATGTGTAACTGTAATACCATCCTCTGAAAGATTGGTATTGCTCAGTTCTGCATCAAACGCATCATTTGTTTTCAATGTCAGTTTCCAGTCACTGCCACTGTAATCTGCAATCGGGCTGAATCCTGTTTCCAGACTGCCATCTGCAACAGAGGTAAACAGGATATTGTCTTTGCTGATATTCATTGCCGGACGCGCATCAAAATCATTGGTATACATTGTATAATATTCCACAACAACATGATTTTCCTGACCTAAGCGGTCAAGGACTGCTGAATAGATACGACCGTCAGAAATGTATCCATCCTGGAAAATAACAGCCAGTGACGAATCGTTCAATCCATGGAATCCCAAATTGGAATTTCCCATATCACTGCTATAAACAAGATCCTGTGTAGCAGGGGAACGTGTCATCCATCTCTTTTTCGCATCTTTCCGGTTTGCATCCTGATCAAAACCATACTTTGCATCTGTAGCTTCCGATGCAGACAGGAAAAATACTTTTTCACCACTTAGATTAATGCTACGGAAAAACCATGACTGTCCAGCGGGCAGGTAATTCTTATCTGACTTCGTTGTTGACAGAATCGTTGCTTTTTCCCGGTCAGAAAACGTATTATAGTTCGCATCGTAGGCTGCCTTATTTCTGTTATAAGAATTTGCCGTAATCGTATGAAGATCGGATGGGAACCCCAGTGTCGTACCGGATGTGATCTGTTCTGTAAAAGAACGGCACCATACCCGTGCACTACTATTCATCCACTCATTGTGGCGTTTTGTATTCGCATAAACCCAGCAGTTATTTTTTCTGTTATTCAACGATCCTACCGTACAATAGTTGATAAACGGAATTACTGCTATACTGTTTTCTGCCAGTAAGAAAAATCCATCTTTTTCATCCAGCGTTTCATCATCCAGAACGCGCCATTTCACCCCTTTGCCGTCCCGGACTCCATAATATACATGGTCATAGCTATTGTTTGTACTGTCATAGCCATGAATAACATCTGATCCAAGGTTGATTGCCTTTCTGTCAGCTGTCGTTGTGCTGACTGCTGCTGTACTTTGTGCTGACGTATCATTACTGGTTGATGTATTATCTGCTGCCACAGCTGTCGCAGATAACGGCATCAGCATCGTCACACACATCGTCAACGCAAGAATCAGGCTCAACACTTTTTTGTTTGCTGTCATAATCTTTTTCATATGCTCTTTCTCCTCCTGTTGTATTCATGTTGCCAAACCATTACGAAAAGCATTACATTCTGACCTTATTTTACAACAAAAAAATTCAAAAAACACAGCTTTGACATGAAATGACATTATTTCGACATGAACGACATAGTGCCCCCGTATTTTTCAAAAAAGGACGCAAAAAAAGGACTTCTCCTTTTCTAAGAAGTCCTTAATACAATGGGCGGAGAAGGATTCGAACCTTCGAAGGCATCGCCAGCAGATTTACAGTCTGTCCCCTTTGGCCACTCGGGAATCCACCCATTTAGCGAAACGAACAATCAGTGCTCATTCCGCTGTTTACTATATCACGTTCTTTGCGCTCATGCAAGTACTTTTTTTAATGCTTCCTCATCTGCCACCAGTGTGAAGTTCGGATGTAACTGCAGGATCGATGCAGGTACTTCCGGTGTTACCGGTCCGAAGAAAGCTTTCTGAACCGCATCCGCTTTGTCCTCTCCGGATGCCACCAGCACAACTTTTTTCGCCTGAATGATGTCACAGATTCCCATGGTCAGTGCCTGGCGCGGTACATCGTCAATACTGTCAAAGAAACGCTTATTTGCTTCGATGGTTGACTCTGCCAGACTGACACAGTGTGTTCCTTTTGTAAATACACGATCCGGCTCATTAAATCCGATATGACCGTTGCGTCCGATGCCAAGAAGCTGCAGATCAATACCACCTAAAGATGCGATCTGTTTGTCATAACGCTCGCATTCTGCCGCAATGTCTGTATTTTTTCCATTCGGGATAAACGTATGATCCGCGCGGATATTGATGGAATCAAAGAAATTGTGGTGCATAAAGTACACATAACTCTGATCGCTGGTAATATCCAGTCCCACATATTCATCCAGATTAACAGAATAACATTCCGAAAAATCTACATCTCCTTTGTTGTACCAATCAATGAGCTGGCGATAAATACCAAGTGGACTGCTTCCGGTTGCCAGTCCAAGTACACAATCCGGTTTCATAATTACCTGTGCTGAAATAATATTTGCTGCCTTTCTGCTCATCTGATCATAGTCTTTTGCTCTGATTATTTTCATTGTAATACCCTCCTCTTTTTGTTAGGTCATTTGACACTATCTTTTTGTTTTAGCTGTTACTGCCAGATCTGTCCGCCAATGATTACGTTTTCCAGATTCAGCTCTTTATCCAGAATCAGCAGATCCGCTCTGGCTCCCCGTCGGATACATCCGATCTCCTGTGCCAGTCCGATGGATTCTGCCGGTGTCAGTGTCGCTGCCCGAATTGCCTGCTCCAGCGGAACTCCAAAACGAACCACATTTCTCACCGCATCCATCAGATGAATGGAAGAACCTGCCAGCGTTCCATCTGCCAATGTCGCTTTTCCAGCTTTCATCCACACTGGCTGTCCACCTAAAGAATATTCACCCTCCGGCATTCCTGCGCAGCGCATGGAATCAGAGATCAGATTCAGCTTATCGCCAAATAATGCTGCTGTCATGCGAATCACCGACGGATCAATGTGAAAACCGTCACAGATCAGCTCCACCGTTGCACCTGCATCAAAAGCGGCTCCGATAATGCCCGGCTTGCGGTGATGCAGACCGTTCATGCCATTAAACATATGGGTTACATGTGTCGCTCCCGCCTCAAATGCCACCTTTGCCTGTTCATAATCTGCCACAGAATGTCCCAGAGACACCGTGCAGATCTGACTTGCTTCCCGGATAAATGCATTGTTTTCATCTTCCTCCGGTGCAATCGTGATCATCCGCACCTGTCCGCCACTGGCATCATTTAATTTTTTCAGTTCTTCTATGTTCGGTTTCTGCAAATAAGCTGCATTCTGTGCACCTCTTTTTTCATAAGAAACAAAAGGTCCTTCCAAGTGCACACCCACACAGTTTGCCCCATCTGATGTAAAATCCCGGATGGCATGCATTGCGGTCAACAGCTGCTCCTCCGACAGTGTCATCGTTGTCGGGCACCAGCTTGTCACACCTTTCTGCGCATAGTAGCGGGACATTTTCCGTAATCCTTCTGCGTCTCCGTCACTGGCATCGGCATTTACTGCACCATGGGAATGAATATCCACCAGTCCCGGAATCACATATTTTCCAGAAACATCCAAAACTGATCCACAGTCTGTATCTGCACCATTTTCCTGTTGGATATCAGTTCTTATATCACAACCTGCTCTCTCTGTCACATCCAGAATCTTTTCTGAACAGACCACATCTGCATTGGAAAATTTGCCATCCGGCAGAAATACACTTCCATTTATAAGTTTCATAAACAATCATCTCCTGTGCCATCATTCTCTATCTCAATTTATTCCAATTTCATCCACTATTTCTTCATCATCGGCTGATTTCTATTTCATCCCGACATGAATATTTTCCCTCTTTTTGCAGCCAAATACAAGCCTTTTTTTCTTCTGATTTAACCACATTTCACTTTCATTTCTTCCGTATTTACCGTTGCTTTTCTCATCCTGAAACCGTATAATAAATAAGATGTAAACTATATTTATATTTTTTGTTTTTATATAAGGAGGAGATTAAGATGAAAAAGCCTGTATTAGTTGTAATGGCAGCCGGAATGGGAAGCCGCTATGGTGGATTAAAACAGATGGATCCTGTCGGAAGCCATGGTGAAGTCATTATGGACTATTCTCTCTACGATGCACGTCGTGCCGGTTTTGAAAAAGTTATTTTCATCATCAAGCATTCTATAGAAGACCCATTTAAAGAGACTATTGGAAATCATGTTTCCAAATATATGGAAGTTGCTTATGCATACCAGGATCTGGATGATCTGCCGGAGGGCTATACTGTTCCGGAAGGACGTGAAAAACCGTGGGGAACCTGCCATGCAATTCTTGCAGCCCGTGATCTGATCGATGCTCCATTTGCAGTTATCAACGCAGACGATTACTATGGAACAACCTGTTTCCAGATCATCTATGATTACTTATCCACACATGCTGATGATGACAAATATCGTTACTGCATGGTAGGCTACCAGTTAAAAAATACCGTTACCGAAAATGGTTCTGTTGCCCGCGGTGTCTGCACTACAGATGCTGATTCCAATCTGGTCAGTGTTGTAGAGCACACACAGATCGAACAGTACGAAAATGGCATTCGTTTCACAGAGGACAAAGGGGAAACCTGGCATGATATCGACGGCGATACCACCGTTTCCATGAACTTATGGGGATTCAGTGAGAGCTTTATCAAAGAGGCAAAACTGCGCTTCCCTGCATTTTTAGATGACGCAATGGTTTCCAATCCATTAAAAGGTGAGTACTTCCTTCCATCTGTTGTCAGTCAGCTTCTGGATGAAGGCAAAGCAACTGTCAAAGTTCTGAAAAGCCCGGACAAATGGTATGGTGTAACTTATCGTGAAGACAAACCTGGAATTGTAAAAGCTCTGGCTCAGAAAGCAGAGGAAGGCTTATATCCATCACCATTATGGAACTAAGCACTTTTCTTTCATCTGCATATTTAATCTGAAAGATTGCTGTCGGATAAAATACTGTTTGTTCTGGCTGCATCTTATCCGTTAAATTCATATAAAGGAGAAACAATTATGGCAACTATTTCACCTGAAATTTTTCAGGAAGTCCTTTCTGCCTACGCTTGGGGGGAAGGTACTTTATCCTATAATTCATATGGCGAAGGTCATATCAATAATACATATTTAGTTACTGTCAATGGAAAAACCGTGACCAGATATATCCTGCAACGGATCAACACGGACATTTTTACAGATCCGAAATCACTGATGGAAAACATCTGTGGCGTTACTTCTTATCTGAGAGATCTGATCAGCAAACGCGGCGGTGATGTCTCCCGTGAGACAATGTCCATCGTTCCGACCAAAACCGGCAGTTCTTATTATACTGATTCCACCGGTGGTGCATGGCGTGTATACAATTTTGTAGAAAATACAATCTGTCTGCAACAGTGTAGAAATACCGAAGATTTCTATACTTCTGCCCGTGCATTTGGTCAGTTCCAGAAAAATCTGGCAGACTACGATGCCTCCAGCCTGCATGAGACAATTCCGAATTTTCATAATACACCGGATCGTCTGCGCAAATTCAAGGAAGCATTGAAAGCAGATGTGCTGCACCGTGCAGCTGATATTTCTGATGATATTGCATTTGTACTGGATCACGAAGCAGACTGCTCCTATATGACCGATCTGCTTGCTGCCGGAAAACTGCCACTGCGCGTTACCCACAACGATACCAAGCTCAATAACATCCTTCTGGATGCGGATACGAATGATGCACTTTGTATCATCGATCTGGATACCGTTATGCCGGGACTTGCAGCCAACGATTACGGCGATTCTATTCGTTTTGGTGCAAATCACAGTGCAGAAGACGAACCGGATCTTAGCAAGGTAAATTTCTCACTGGAATTATTTGAAGCATATACAAAGGGATTTCTGGAAGTTGCCGGAAATGCCCTGACTCCGTTGGAAATTGAGACACTGCCATGGGGTGCAAAACTCATGACACTGGAATGTGGTATGCGCTTTCTGACCGATTATCTGGAAGGCGATCATTATTTTGCGATTCATCGTCCGGGACAGAATCTGGATCGTGCACGGACACAGTTTAAACTTGTGCGCGACATGGAGGCATGCTGGTCAGAAATGAATAATATCGTATCCAAGTATTCTAAATAAATTTTAAACATATAAAACGAAATCAAAGACTCCTTCCGCAATCGCTAGTCGTGCGCAAATATGTTTAATTTTTCATTTTATAATACGAACCCAGCCAATTTTTTCTTTGCGGCTAACAATCGCTCGCCAAGAAAAAATTGGCTGGGTTCTCAATTTACGCTGTGAAATTTTAAATTAGTTTTTTGCTTAGTTTTTGCCGTGTCCTGGTTGAAACCAATTTAAGGTTATGCCACAATCGTAAATGGGGTCTGGGTTTATTTTTTCTCAGCAAGCGATTGTTAGCTACGGAGACAAAATAAACCCAGACCCCTTTCATTACCCTAAATTTCAGCCACAAAGGAAACTAATTGTTACAGCTTACGATTCCTTTTTTACCATCCAATGTCACAAACGCACCGGATTTCAAAATCTGTGTTGCATTTTCTGCCCCGATCAATACCGGAAGATCAAGGCTCAATCCAGCAATCGCCCCATGGCAATCCGCACTATCATTTTCAATGATCAGACCGGATGCCAGACGGATCTGTTCCATCATCTCATTGGAAGTATCTCTGGCAACAATGATGTCACCCTCTTTAAATTTCTCTTTTAATTCCTCCGGAGATGAGATAACACAGAGGTTTGCAGCTGCACTTTTATCTGTCAGACCTTTTCCCTGCATCAGAATATGACCTGCCACATGCACTTTGATCATATTAGTTGTTCCGGAAATACCAAGCGGTACACCTGCTGTCAGAACAACGATCTCGCCCTGCTCGATCAGTCCCATTTCTTCTGCTTTATCTACCGCATGGTCAAATAATTCATCGGAATTATGTTTTAATTCTACCAATAATGGAGTCACACCCCAGGACATATTCAGTTTTCTGCATACGTCTTCGTTTACGGAGCATCCAATGATTGGGCAAGCCGGGCGGTATTTGGATACCATACGTGCCGTACGTCCGGAATTGGATACGGTAATGATCGCAGATGCATTCAGATCCATCGCTGTAGTGCAGGTTGCATGTGCGATCGCATTTGTAATATCCGGATTGGTCAGAATGCCACGTTTTTTCAGGCGGGACATATAGTTGATATCCTGTTCGGTACGGGATGCGATTTTTACCATAGTCTGTAATGCTTCTACCGGATAATCGCCGGCAGCGGTCTCACCGGAAAGCATGATCGCACTGGTTCCGTCATAAACAGCATTTGCAACGTCTGTAGCTTCTGCACGGGTTGGGCGCGGATGTTTCATCATGGAATCCAGCATCTGTGTTGCTGTGATAACCTGTTTTCCTGCTTTGTATACTTTTTCGATCAGGATTTTCTGAATAACCGGAACATCCTCCATCGGAATCTCAACACCCATGTCACCACGGGCTACCATGATACCGTCGGATACGCGGATGATCTCATCAATGTTATCCACACCCTGTTTGTTCTCAATTTTTGCAATGATATTGATGCTCTTGCAGTCATGCTCATCCAGAATTTTACGGATCTGGAGAATATCATCTGCGGTTCTTGTAAAGGAAGCTGCGATAAAATCAAAGCCATTTTCAATTCCAAACACGATATCGTTATAATCTGTCTCACTGATAAACGGCATGGACAGCTCTACATTCGGTACATTGACACCTTTTTTATTGGAAATCATACCACCATTTACAACTTCACACACAATATCGGTTCCATCCAGACGAATGACTTTCATCTCGATCAGACCGTCATCAATCAGAATACGATCGCCAACGTGCACATCATTATGCAGATCTTCGTAAGTAATGGCAACGCGGCTTGCATCGCCCACGAAATCACCAAGTGCCAGGGTAAAAAGCTGTCCTTCTTTCAGTTCTGCTTTGCCACCTTTCAGCTCTTTTAAACGGATCTCTGGTCCTTTGGTGTCTAACAGTGCTGCTACCGGAAGATTTAACTCCTTTCGCAATGCAACCAATTTTTCCAAACGACCTTTCTGTTCCTCATGAGAACCATGGGAGAAATTGAAACGCGCAACGTTCATTCCTTCCAGCATTAATTGGCGAAGTACATCACCTTTATCTGTAGATGGTCCAAGTGTGCAGACAATTTTGGTTTTACGGATTTCTTTCATAAATACACGATTCCTTTCCTGTAACTTCTGAAAATCAAATGATTTTTCATGCATAATATAAATTGTAAAAGGGATAATACACTCTTTATCATGCATTATCCCCTTTTTCCCGTTTTTATTTCTTTATAATTGTGCCTGTCTGACCTGCCATGGCTGCTTCGATATTCCCCAGTTTCGTAATCAGCACCTGGCGTGTCGCATAATCGCCAATATAAGAGAGTGCCGTCTCAATCTTCGGCTGCATGGTTCCCTCACCAAATTCTCTCTCTGCCATATATTTCTGTGCCTGTGCACAGGTCATTTCACGGATTGGCTCCTGCTTGTCCGTGCCATAGTTTTTGTATACACATTCTTCTCCGGTCAGGATGATCAGCATGTCTGCCTCTACACCATCTGCCAGAAGACCTGCGATCAGATCTTTCTCAATGACTGCGCTGGCACCTTTTAAGGTTGTGCCCTGCTCCAGTACCGGGATTCCGCCACCGCCGGCAGCAATGACTACCTGATCAGCATCCATCAAAGCATTGACAGCATCAAGCTCTACAATCTGCATTGGATTCGGTGCAGCAACGATTCTGCGGTAACCGTCCTCAGTTTTAACGACATGGTTACCTTTCTTCTCTTCTTCCTCTGCTTCTTCCTCTGTCATGACACGACCGATGATCTTGCTCGGTTTGTAAAAAGCTTCATCGTAAGGATCTACCACTACCTGTGTCAGAAGTGTGGAAACGGTACGATATACGCCGCGGTTCATTAATTCTGTGCGGATTGCATTCTGCAGATCGTATCCGATATATCCCTGACTCATGGCTGAGCATACAGACATTGGTGTCGCGGTATAGTCTGTATACAGTCTGTGGAACTCAGACATCGCGGTATGGATCATTCCAACCTGTGGTCCGTTACTGTGTGTAATTACTACCTGACAATCGTCCTGTATCAGATCGGCAATCGCCTTTGCTGCGCGGCGGGTTGCTTCTTTCTGCTCTGGAAGCGTTGTTCCCAGTGCGTCATGTCCAAGTGCAATTGCAATTCTTTTTTTCTTCATCTCAACTGCCTCCAATACTTTGTAAAAGTCTGTTTTGTTCATTTTATCACAAGATAAAGACAGCGTAAAGCAAAAATGAAAAAACGCATTGGGGGATTCTACACCCACAATGCGTTCTGTTCTACAGAATTTCCCAATCATTCAGAACTGTGTCTGAATCATCGTCTTTCTCTTACAATTTTATCTCATGCTGTTAAAGAAGTCCTCGATACTGCTGTTTCCGTTGCTGCTGCCGTCACTGCCATAACCCGGAACGGTCTGTGTACCGGACTGGGACTGACTGCTGTCGCTCTGGCTTGTTGTATTGGACTGTTCAGAAGCGTTATCCAGTGTAACTTTTACGGTCTGCTCCTGATATCCCTTGTTGTCGGTATTTCTCTGAAGTGTAATCTCAACGGTTTCTCCGGCTTTATAATACTGTAATTCTTCTTTTAACTGTGAAATAGAAGTAATGGTTGTGTTACCCAGTTTTGTGATGATATCGCCTTTCTGGATACCGGCATTGGCTGCTGCACCACCGTCTGTGGTTCCGCTGACATAAACACCCTCTGGAATGCCATACATCTCAGCAACATCGGAAGATACATCCTGTCCGGTAATATTTAAGAAACCATAATCACTGGTCAGTTTATCTCTGGTCTCCTGATTCATCAGGTTTTCAATGATACCCTGTGCTTTTGCCATCGGAATTGCAAATCCCATGCCCTCTACTTGATCGCTGGCATATTTTGCACTGTTGATACCGATGACCTCACCTTTCATGTTAAACAGAGCTCCGCCACTGTTACCTGGGTTGATGGCTGCATCTGTCTGCATCAGTGTTGCAGTTGTATCATCAATCGTAACCTCACGGTCTAATGCGCTGATAACACCGGAAGTAACGGACTGACCAAAACCAAGTGCGTTACCGATAGCAACGACCTGATCACCGACCTCCATCTGGGTGGAATCACCAAGTGTTGCGACGGAAATGCTGTTTAATACATCCTCACTGATATCAGAGAGCTTGATTGCAATGACTGCCAGATCATTATCTGCGTCTGTTCCTTTAATTTTTGCATCAAATACAGCGTCTTTATCATCGTTAAAGCATACGGTCAGAGACTCCGCACCGGATACTACATGATTGTTTGTCGCGATCAGAAGTTCTGTATCATTCTTTCCGATAATAACACCGGAACCACTTCCTGTACTCTGCTGCTGCATCGTTCCAAACATAGTCTGTACTTCCTGTACACTCTGGTTGGTAATTGCTACAACAGAAGATTTACACTGTTCTGCAATCTGAGCTACAGTATAAGTATCTCCAGAAGAACTGGATGAACCGTTCTTGCTGCCGGAGCTTGTGCTCAGTTTTGCAGCGTTCGTTTCTAATGTGGTAGAAGAAGCAGTTGTCTTTACTGCATTTTTTCCGATCATGAAAGATCCCAGTACCATACCACCGGAAATTGCACCGAACAGAATTGCACAGCAGATTACTTTTGCATACAGGTTCATGCTGCGTTTGTGTTTTCTTTTCTGCTTTGATGTCTCCTGATGATCGTTATGCTGATCACCATTCACCTGATCCTGTTTTTTATGATTCTGGATGTAGGAATAACGGTACTGGGAAGCACCTTCTGTTCCTTTGATATGACTGTCAGAAGTGCTCTCTGTTGCTCCTGTTTCCTGAGCAGCGGAGGAACTGTTCTCTGCCTTTGCTGTCTCTGCTGTAACAGTCTCCTGTGCAGAAGATGCTGACCGCTCCGGTTCGCTCTCCTGTGGCGGTGTCACGAAATCGGATTCCTCAAACATCTCCTCTGTTGTTTTTTTACTTTCTGTATTTTCTATATTACTATCATTTTTTACTTCTGATTCATTATTTTCTGTGTTCATTTTATTTTCTTCATTCTCAAGCATTTCTTTCTGCCTCCTCATCTTTGATGAGTATATCATATCTGATAATTGTAGTAAAATTTTGTTGATATTGTGAAAGAATTGTGAAATCCACGTTCTTTCGTGCCAATACTCCTGTTTACCTAAACATGCTCGTATATAGAATAGAAAAATTCTACACAGATTAACTGTGGGCTAAATGCAGTAATCACTCCAACTGCTGTCGTTCACCCGGATACAGCTGTTTCGAATCAGAAGCTGTCCTTCCAGTTCCATTTTCACCGCGGAACGATGCCCTCCCCGCAAATGATCTAACAACAGGTACATGGCAAATTTTCCCATCTCATCTCTTGGCAGACGCACGGTTGTCAGCATCGGCTTTGTATCCTGCGCCGCCTCAATATCGTCATTTCCGATAATGGATGGCGTATATCCGCACTTTTTATTATTTGTCATGCATTTTAGCATACCCACCGCGGAAATATCATTGGCACAGTAAATAGCAGTTGGACGTTCCTCTGACTCCAGCAGACGCTCCATCATTTTGAAGCCTTCCACTTCTGTCTGTCTTGTCTTCATGATAATTTCCGGTTCTACTTCAATGTCATGCTCCCGCAATGTCTGTAAATACCCCTGATAACGTGCATTGGTTCCACAGGCGCCCACATACCCGATTTTCTGATGTCCCAGACCGATCAGATATTCCACTGCCATCTGCGCGATTTTGCGCCCATCACAGACCACCTCATCCGTAATCCCGCTTGTAGCATTGCGATTCACGCACACAACACTGTGATAGTGCTGCTTCATCTCCAGCAGAGCTTCTTTATTGCATTTTCCAATCACAATCAGACCGTCTGCTTTTTGTACCGCCTCTTGCTGCATCTGTTCCACAATTGTTTTGATGCTCTCCCGTGCACAACGCTTGTCATCAGAGAAAATGGAACGATACCAGATATTTGACAAAATGCAGTTACTTCTGTGGATTTCTGTCTCAATCACACGCAGCAGTGCATCAAAAAACGGATCCACGTTTGCACCATCGGTACGTGTGATCAGTACATTAATGTAATATGTTTTCTCTGTCTTTTCATTTTTTCCCTGTTTCAAACGACGGGCTGCCTCGTTCGGCACATAATTCAGCTCCATAGCAGCTTTTCGTATGCGCTCACGCACTTCCGGGAAAGAACAGTTATAATCCGGATTGTTCAAGACACGGGATACCGTCGCCGGAGAAACATTTGCCCGTTTTGCAATTTCTTTGATTGACATATCATTTATTCCTCATTGTTCGTTCCAATATACATGATATGATTCCTTCTGTATCTTTGGATTTTACTACAACAACTTATTTTTACCAAGTATATTCAAGAATGCCGGAGGCTATAAACTGTTACAGTTCACACGCGCCATTCGCAAAACGCCCTTTCGGGCTCCCCCGCAGCTTCGCTACTACTTTTGCTCATAAAAAGGCGCTCCCTTCATCACTATGTATCCAGCTAATTCCTCATGCAAGCATGATCATTACCTGAATACATGTGATGAGTGAACTGTAACTATAAAATTATGCTTCGTATACGATCTCGTCCTTTGTCGGTGTGCCGTCCACAATTGTAAATGCATGTAACACCGGATGCTCAGCATCCATCAAAGACAAGATCAGGTAAGACGCTGTACTGTCATAAGCCAGACGGATATCTTCCTGAGACGGACGCGCCGGTGTCTCCGGATGAGAATGCCAGTTCCCAAGCGGTGTCAGTCCGTTGGCACGCATGTCCTTGATGGCTTTCAACTGTTCCTTCGGATCCATGGAAAAATGCTCGTTGGTGTGATCAATATTTGTCAGATAGTACACTTTTTTTACGGTACGGACATCACCGTCTTTTGTACCGCCCAGCAGTCCACAGCTCTCCTCCGGCAGATGTTCTTTTGCCCAGTCCACCATCGTATCAAAATCACTCTGTGCTAATTTGATCTGCATTTAAATTCCCTCACATTCTGCCTGTTCGTAATCAATTAATTTTGTGATGGTCGGATGATCACCGCAAACCGGACAGTTGCATGTATTTTTCGGTAATTTTATCTTGCGGAATTCCATATCCAACGCATCGTAAGTCAGAAGACTTCCGGTCAGGAGTTTGCCCTGTCCCAGAATGTACTTGATGGCTTCCATAGCCTGCAGGCTTCCGATGACACCGCCCATGGCTCCGATGACACCTGCCTGTTTACAGGTCGGAACAGCATCCTTTGGCGGTGGATTTTTGAATACACAACGGTAACACGGACCTTCTCCCGGTACATAGGTCATAAGCTGACCTTTGAAACGGATGATTCCTGCATGGCAAAATGGTTTTTTCGCCATAACACAGGCATCATTGATCAGGAATTTTGCCGGGAAGTTATCTGTTCCGTCAATGATAAAATCATAATCCTTGATCAGATCCATAATATTCTCAGAAGTAACAAAAGTACGATAAGTAATCACGTTTACATCCGGGTTCAGATGATTCATAGTCTCTTTTGCAGACTGTACTTTTGCTTTCCCCAGATCATCGGTACTGTGGATGATCTGTCTCTGCAGGTTGGAGAGATCTACCTCATCCGCATCTGCGATACCGATGGTTCCCACACCGGCTGCTGCCAGATACATGGCACAAGGTGCACCAAGTCCGCCGGCTCCGATGATCAGAACCTTTGCGTTCAACAGTTTTTTCTGTCCTTTGGCGCCTACTTCCTTCAAAATGATATGACGGGAGTAACGCTCAAGCTGCTCGTTACTGAATGCCATTATTTTCCACCTCCCATGAAGTAGATGAACTCAACAACATCGCCATCTTTTAATGTAGTAGACTCAAAAGCGCCCTGATCTACAAATTCATCGTTCAGAGAAACTGTTACATACTCTGGTGTCTCTACGTTTTCCAGTGCGATCAGTTCTTTGACAGTCAGTCCCTCTTTGTATTCTTTGTTTTCTCCTGCTACGTTTAATTTCATGTTTTGTCCTCACTTTTCACAACTTTATTTTTATAGCTCAACTGTTGTTATTTTTATAGCTTTTATCTTTACAGTTCAACTGCTGCTTTTTGGATAGCTTTTATCTCAGTCGAGAAGACTCCCACTTCTGCAAGTGGTGAGTAATAACAAGTCTTTCTCAGTGGGAGTACAATCTCCGACTGAGATAAACGCTCCGCGGGGGCGCACATTGTCTGGGAGACAATGGTTTTGCGCCGACCGGAACGGAGTGTAGAGTGCAGTGATTCTGAGAAGAATATGTCAGCTTTCGCTGACCAGAATCACGCACCAAGTCTCACGTGCGTTCGACTTGAATTTTACCGCTTATGTGCTTCTATTTTTCAGCAGCTTCTGCAACTGCTTCTTCCAGCTCTGCTTTTTTCACTACACCGTGTAGCCGTTTCACTTCTGCTCCATTTTTGAAAAAGATAAGCGTCGGTGTAGATGCCACCTGATATTTTTCTGCCAGATCTCTGTCATAAGCAATGTTTACTTTTCCCACATACACATTGTCGTGTGCTTCTTCCAGATCTGCAAGCAATGGTGAAATCCGTTTGCACGGAACACAGCTGTCGGAATAAAAATCTGCGACGGCCACACCTTCTGCCTGCAAAATCTTTGTATCAAAATTATCCTGACTGATTCGTTCTGCCATTTTCTTACTCCTCCACTTTTTTCACAAAAAGTGTATAAGTGCCATCTTCGTTATCCAGCAATTTCAGGATCTGATGTCCTTCCTCTTTGATGCTGCGTGGCACATTCTGCACCGGCTCGCCGTCATTCATGCGGACTGCAAGAATTTCTCCGTCGTCCAGTTCCTCTAATGCTACTTTTGCTTTTACAAATGTTACCGGGCATACCACATCTGTGATATCTACCTGATCATCAAACTGTATCTCACTCATTTTCATATGCCTCCCTGATTGCCTGTTCAAATTTGTCTGCGCCGACGCGGTCAATGGTGAATTTAAAACGCTCCCCTGCATTTGCATGGTCTGCGAAGAAATCGATGGCTGCGTCACAGACTTTCATTAATTTGTCATGATCTTCGATAAACGGAATGATCACATTTCCTTTATGGACGTGATTTCCGAAGGTTCCACCGAAAGATACGATATATCCGTGTGTCTCCTCGTATGCGCTGGTCGGACATGATTTTGTACATCGTCCACAATAATTACATTTGGATTCATCTACCGTAATCTTGCCGTCCTCTAACGTAATTGCCTCAGTACGACAGGCCTTCACACAGACGCCACACTGAATACATGCATCCGGAATCCAGTTTACGCGAATCGCACCTTTGATTCCCACATCGTTTTCTTCTGCTTTTAAGCAGTTGTTCTGACATCCGGTGACACCGAATTTGAATTTATGCGGCAGATCGTGACCAAAATATCTCGCATCCAGCTCCTGTGCCAGCGCGTAGGTATCGATACATCCGCTCGGACAGACCGCAGCGCCCTGACAGGCTGTTACGGTACGGACACGCGGTCCGCAGACACCCGGAACAACGCCACCTTTTGCCAGTGCGTCTTTTACTTCGTCAATCTGCTCCAATTTGATAAATGGAATCTCCACTCCCTGACGGGAGGTGAGATGTACATATCCTTTTCCGTAAGTCTCTGCAACTTCTGAAACCACTGCCAGCTGTTTTGCCGTCAGGGTTCCGCCAACGACACGGATTCTCAGGGAAAAATTATTTTTCTGTTTCTGGCGCATAAAACCGCCTTTTTTTAAGGTTGCGTAATCAACTGCCATGACATTTCTCCTTTTTATTCAAGTCGAACCGTTTTTCTTTTGTCATTTTCTATACTATCTGTTCAGAGTTCTCTGCACAATCGTTTTTTGTAAAATTATCCGTTTCTTATATCGATTGTTACTCTGCTTCTTCATCCGCATGTGCGATTGCTTCGGTAAAATCTGCGATCAGATCTTCCGCATCTTCAATTCCGACACTGACACGGATCAGATCATCGTATACACCTGCGGCATGCATCATTTCTTCGGTACTGTGAATGTAGATCGTAGAAGCCGGATGAATAACCAGCGTCCGCAGATCTCCGATATTTGTCGCAATATGTGCAAATTTCAAATGATTCATCAGACGATATGCCCGTTCCTTGCTGCCAACCCGAAGACTTAAGATCGCACCGCCATAACCGCCAAGCTGCTCTGTTGCCAGCTTCTGATAAGGAGAAGTCTCAAGCAGTGGATAATTAACAGTTACATCTGGCAGCTGTTCTAACGCTTTTACCAGCGCGTATGCGTTTTCACATTCCTTCTGTACCCGAAGTCCCATAGTCTCCAGACCTACGGTATTCAGATAAGCATTCATCGGAGCCATACAGGAACCAAAATTTCGTAACGTATCATTTTTCAACCGTGCGGTATACGCTGCCGGACCGAACTTTTTGTACTCTGCCAGCACCGGATAACGCTGAGGATTCCATCGGAATTTTCCACCATCCACGATCACACCACCGATGGAATTGCCGCTTCCGTTGATGTATTTTGAACTGGAATGAATCACAACATCCGCTCCCAGTTTTAATGGCCGGATCAGCAACGGTGTCGCTGTCGTGCTGTCTAAAATCAAAGGAACCTGATGCGTATGTACAAAAGCGGCTACCGCTGACACATCTATTACATCCAGTCCCGGATTGCTGATAACTTCACCAAACACGGCTCTCGTCTTGTCATTCAATAACGGAGTAATATTTTCTTCTGACAGATAAGGGATGTAATGCACCTGAATACCAAAATTCTGCAGATCCCGGAATACGTCGATCGTTCCGCCAAACACTCCGCTGCTGGCAATGATCTCATCTCCACTCTGTAAAATATTTAATAAAGAAAATACCACTGCACTTAAACCCGATGCACAAGCTGTTGCTGAAAAGCCGCCTTCCATCTCACAGATGCGCCGTTCAAACGCTGCCACCGTCGGATTTCCGATTCTGGTATAGGCAAAACCCGCTGCCCTGTTCTGACAGACCTTTTCCAATTGTTCTGATGTCTCGTAGGTATAAGCACTCACCTGACTGATGGATGGTAAGGTTGCTCCAAAGGAATACGCTCCCACCGATTTTCCGTGTAATAGTTGTGTATTAAAATTCATGTTCCTGTCCTTTCTTTCCTACAGTTATACAGAAATTTCTTCCAGTTTTCAAACCAAGATTGTGAAAACGTTTTCACTCCTATCGGAATAGTATGATTTAATGATGGATAATCTTTTTCCAACAACGAACAAATATTAATTATTTTTATACATTTTTTTAGATCGGATTTTTATTGTCTGTCAAAAAATATGTTCTACTTCTACGATTCGATTTCCCCACTTTTTCTTCCATATCATCAGATATACGTTATATTCCACGGAATCCTGCGCTGTTGTGAAAGGTTCTTCCCTCACCAGTGTGACCTGCTTTCCCTGAGCTTCCAGCTCCATTTTACGCTGTGCTGCCTGCATCAGAATTTTCTCATATAACTGCTGTGATATTCCTCCGACTGCAGATACCGTTCTCTGCTCTGATGCTTTTGTATCATATACTTCTCTTTTTCCAATTTCTTCCTTCTTGAATTTGGAGTCTTCTGATTTAAGCTTTTCTGTTTTATAGGTACGCACCGGGTAACCTTCGCTTGCCAGCATCAGTTTTTCCATCAGCAGATCCACCACGACTCCATGACTAACCTTGTGGAGCATCCATGCAAGTAATCTGCTCATTGTTTTTCCATGATGCTTCCGATAAAATGCCAGCCACCGAAGCAGGCTGTAATCTCCGGCTTCCGATGACAGTTCTTCCATGATTGAAATGGCCTGTTCCGTCGGCTCCCACACATCCGCCATTGGCACGATATATTTCGCTGGGACTGCCGGATAACAGGCATAATTCAACGGTGGAAAATGTACCAATTCTGACAGCTTCCGCTCTTCCTCACTGGCTGCATCCGCTCCCAGATACTCACATTTTGTATGCAGAATCGCAATTCGGTACTCCAACTGCCGTAGATATTCATAGCCCTTCACCCAAAAATGTGCAAGATCTCCGTAACGGTACAGGTGTATCTCCACTTTTAAATTTTCAAAAAAAATTGTCACGACACTGTCACCCTGATGAACTACAAGTACATAAATACAGCTGTCCTCCGTATCTTCCCTGCTTAATTCTGCTTCCAGTTCGCCCTCATAATCCGGCTGATAGTGCCCGGTCATTCTGGCATTAACAAAGACCAAAAAACTTTCCACTGCGTCGTTCATCAGATAGACAAGACGGAGTTCTGATTTTGCGCCGTTCTTATCTGTATATGTATCTTTCTGTATTATGCTTTCATTTTTATTTTCCGCTCTGTCTGCTTCTCCTTTTTCCTGTGCACCACAATTTTCATTATCTGATTTTTCTGGAAAAATCAATTCAAACTGATCCTGCCAGAGCAGTTCTTCCAGCATTTCAAAAGGATTCAATTCTGTCCTGAAATCATTCTTTTCCAACGTATATGTCCTCGTCTTCTTGTATTTCTTCTAGTATTATACTATTATTTCGGACAAAAAAACAGGATACCATCACTTCGTTTCTACAAAGTAACAGCATCCTGTTCTATTTCTCTTTTGTAATTTCTATCTCTTACTGTTCAACAATAAGACTCTGCTATCTCATCTGATAGCTTGTATGCAGCAATTCATGCGCTTTTTCAGATCCCGGTTCACCCAAGAATGATTCATAAACTTCTTTCACTACCGGATTCTCATGTGATTTTCTGATGGCACTACCTGCATCATTCTGGTATAACGCAGCGCCACGCATTTTCGGCACATCATTCAGTACTCTGGTTGCTGCGTTCTGATGTGGCTGTCCACCACCGTTTACACAGCCACCCGGGCAGGCCATCACTTCCACAAACTGATAATCTGCGGTACCGTTTTTAATTGCTGTCAGCAGCTGGTTTGCATTTGCCAGGCCGGATACAACAGCTACTTTTACAGTTGTTCCATTTACGTCCACGGATGCCTCTTTGATTCCATTCATGCCACGCACATCTGTGTACTCTAAAACAGTATCTTTTCCTGTCAGTTTCTCCACTGCAGTTCTCAGTGCAGCTTCCATAACACCACCGGTCACACCAAAGATAACAGCCGCTCCGGTACCAAATCCAAGCGGAAGATCAAATTTAGAATTCGGATTCATAGCCTCCAACTGGATTTCTGCATCTTTGAGCATCTGAGCCAGTTCATTTGTTGTGATGACAATATCTACATCCGGAACACCAGCTCCGCACTCATCCTCACGGGTAATCTCAAATTTCTTTGCGGTACACGGCATTACAGATACCATAACGATATTTTCTTTCGCAATGTGTTCCTGGTTTGCAAGGTATGTTTTTACAATTGCTCCCTGCATCTGATGCGGGGATTTACAGGAAGAAATATTCTCCAGCATATCCGGATAAAAATGCTCTGCATATTTGATCCAGCCCGGACAGCAGGAAGTAATCAACGGAAGTTCTCCATCGTTGTTCAGACGCTCGATCAGCTCATTGGACTCCTCCATGATGGTCAGATCCGCACCAAATTTTGTATCAAATACTTTGTCAAATCCAAGACGTCGAAGTGCCTCAGCCATTCTGCCTTCTACGTCTACACCGATCGGGAATTCGAAAGCTTCGCCAAGTGCCGCTCTGACAGCCGGCGCCACCTGAACAACCACGTATTTTTCCGGATCATTCAGTGCTTCTTTTACCTCATCCATCTGTGTCTTCTCTGTCAGTGCTCCAACCGGGCAGACTGCCACACACTGTCCACAGTTCACACAGCTTGCAGCTGCCAGTCCGGCCGGAGAAGCCGGTTCAATTTTTGCGTCCAGACCGTCACCGGTACATGCAATGGCAGATACAGCCTGCATTTTTGCACACACGTTGATGCATCGTTTGCATTTGATACATTTATTATTATCACGAATTAATACTTTCGAACTCAGATCCAGCTGTTCCAGATTGGTCTTTGGCAGATCCGGCTCATCGGTAAATCCATATTCTTTCAATAAGTCCTGCAATTCACAGCTTGTGGAACGGAAACAATACAGACAGGATTTGTTGTGCTGCTCCAGAATTGCTGCCAGTGCTTTCTTTCTGGCTTCCATAACAGTCGGGGTTCTTGTCTGGATCTCCATGCCCTCTTTGATTCTGGTGGTAGATGCATTTACAATCTCCCCATCCACCTCTGCAATACAGACACCGGACTGATCCACATCCTGCACGCCTTTCAGATAGTAAAGTGTCGGAATTGACTGCTGCATAAACTCACGCTGCATTTTTAATGTTTCAAAGGAAGCATCGAGAATGGTGATTCCTTTTTTCATGGTATAATCATACCCGTTGATCTTGATATTCACTGTACTCACTCTTCGAACCTCCTCTTAACAATTTGCATAAAATTCTGCTTCATCATATTCATCCGTATGTCCTTCCGGAATGATATAGCCCTGCGGACGCACCGGATATCTCCACATCGGAATATCTTCGGTAAATAATTCCATCTCACCATCTGCTCCCTGACGGATATTGATCCATTTCAGCCAGTTCTGATTATCTGTCTGAGGATAGTCCGCGCGGTAATGCGGATACATGATACCACGGGTTTCTTTTCTCATTTCCGCAGAACGGAAGATCATTTCCAGACAAAGGATCGTATCTGCTGCTTCCAGACATTTTGACAGAGAATGCGGATCATCAGCAGTCAGATGCGGTACGATTGCTTTCATCTTCTCGATATCAGCATACACTTTCTGAATCTCAGCCTCATCTTTCAGAATACATTTATGTACATCGAAAATATACGTCTCGATCATATCGTAAATCTCTTTGAAATGATGGGTATCTTCTCTGTGTAATGGAGCATAAATTTTTTCTTTTAAAGCTGCCACCTGCTCCAGATCCAGTTCATCCCACTCTGCTTTTGCCGCATATGGTGCAATGCTGTCGCCAGCCATCATACCAGTAGTGGAAGCATTTCCAAGTCCGTCACCGCGGGTCCAGCCAAAATATGCATTTCCCTGTGTGGTTACTTTTCCAGGTGCCCAAAGTCCTTCTACATCTGTTTTTATTTCTTTATCTACTTTGATCGGTTCCACCTGAATAACTGTCTTGATTGTAGTATCTACTACTTCGCCCATAACACCCAGATTTTCCTGTGTTTTACTGAATACCAGATGTTCCCATGCCATTTTGTCACGGAACATTCGCTGGGTAGACTCATCCATATCTGTTCCGCCGATCATCATGCGGACTTCATCCGGATGCGCCAGATCTACTGTCAGCGGACCATTTCCAGCCGCTACTTCTTTTACCATGGCGTCAACCAGTGCAGGTGTTACTTCCCACTCTTTATGACCGATATATTTATCTGTCAGGTTCTCACCATTTTTATTGCAGATCATGTTAAATCCACCATAAATCGGTGTATTTGTTTTCTTAAATACAACGTCTACCTGTGTAGAAAATTCTACGTTTCGCATTAATGCGCCAACACGGTACATAGCACCGACACCGGTTCCATATCCCATAAATTCCAGACCGATTTTCTTAAAGTGACATCCCTGTGTTGCCATTGCCACTGCTTTTGCATGGAAGATCTTGCATTCCATATGATCCATATCAAAACCGATGGCTCCGATAACTTTTCCTTTTTTGTTGGTCAGAAGTTCAAAAATATTCACTCTGCTTAATAAACGAATGCCTAATTTCAATGCCATCTGACGCAACTGTGCACATACATTGATGGAAACACCGCCCATATCCAGTGCATCCGGGATAAACGGAAGCGGAGTAGCTTCGCCCTCTTCATTACAAGATGTGATAACACCACAATGTTTCATATAATCAATGTTATCTCTGTGATATACGAGATAATCTCTCAGGAACTCCTGGTCGTTTAAGAACGGGGTATGTGCATGCACCAGATATTCCAGTGCATTTTTTACACCATTCGGATGTTTGGATGTGGAACGGATTCCGTTTCCTGCTTTTGTAGCCTGTCCATTCCATCCGATAATACCTTTATCAATTACAAGGATATCAAGTGTCGGGTCATTTTCCTTTGCACGGATGGCCGTTACAAGGCCTGCCATACCGCCGCCAACAACGAGTATATCCGAAGTATATAATTCACCATAATCTTTGATATCTGCCATTATCTCTACCTCCTACTCGCCCTGCTTCTTCATCAGTTCCGCACTGTATTCCAACGGATCCACCTGAAGAGCGGAAATAACCTGAATATCAATGACATTGTTCAGACAATCCATCTCACACTGATAACACAATACACATTCATCCGGATATTTCGGATAAGCATATTTTTTTTCTTCATCCCACTGCCATACATTTTCCATACAACGGCGGATACATTTTTTACATCCACAGCAACGGTCTGTATCTATTACATAGCGGATACTCTGCTGCTGTCCCCTGTTTTCAACAATCATTCGTTTTTCCTCCATTCTTCTGTTTCCTATCGTTTTCCGATAAATTTATCACTGGAAAGTGCCATAAAGATCAATCCGATCACCAGTACTACAATATCAAAGATATACATACCCATAATATTGCCGGCAAAGAAACCTGTCATCATAACGCCGATACCAGCTCCGATTTCAAAAATTGTTCCAATTACCTGGTAACCTGCCGTATAATCCCAGCGTCCATATTTGCTGGCTACATAAGATGGCAGCAAATTACATAACGCACCCTGTGCAGCAAAAATAACAACACCGGAAATCCAGCAGAATGTCAAACCTTTTGGCATACCGAGTAATGCCACAAATCCGATAATAATAAATACGAAATATGCTACGAATGCTTTTTTTGTTCCGATTTTCTGATCTATAATACCAAAGATAAAACTTCCGACAATTCCCATGATTCCACCAACGGCGAAAATTGCAGCTGCCTGTGTATATGCGTATCCAATGGCCAGCATTGCCGGAATTGCGGATGCAATATAACTCATAACAGCCAAAAATGCGAGTGCTGAGCCAAGACCGATAAACCATGTATTTTTATCTTTTAATACTTTTCCAATTGTAAACGGACTCTTGTATTCTTTCATCATCTGTGCGATCTCAGCTCCGTTTACTGCATAGGTAGGGTCTCCATCCGGATATTCTCCGGCTTCCTCCGGGTTATTTTTTACACATATTGCGGTAATAATTGCCACAATAATCAGAATCACTGCGATAACTGTCATTCCTCCGCCAAGACCAAGCTTGCCAAGCAGTTTCGGCATCATCGGTACATACAGGAAGTTCATTGCCACAATACCCATCGTTGTAAATCCAAGTACGATACCTTTCTTTGTCGGCCACCAACTTGCTGTCAGTGTCATGCCACCGTTCTTCTCATAACCGCCGCCCAGGAATCCGATAATCAAAATGACAATCAGGAATAACGGTAAGCTCTTTGTCGTTCCAAATACGATCAGTAACAAAGCAGAAAGAATCAATGTCACTGTCGTAAGATTCTTAGCCCCTGTCTTTCTTACAACTCTTGCCAGAACCAATACACCGATTGCCTTTGCGATACAGGCTAAGCCGGATACTACGTTGATTACATTGACATCCCATCCTCTGATTTCTGAAAACATTGGGAATACCGTATTGTTATTTCCTCCGATAATACTTGTTCCGATCAGGAACAGGATTGCTGTGTAGATCATCATACCAATCTGTTTTGGACCGTGCCAACTGTGTTTTTTTGCCTCCATACCAAATCTCCTTTTTCTTTTTTTGATACCTTTAGTATAGAGTGTTTTAACTGCCAGTATCTCATAGTATTCTGTTGAAAAAAATTGTCATTTTTCTACACTAGTATAGAAAGATTTTTCTATTCTCTCTTTTGAATTAAAACTGACATTCGCAATCCGCTTTCGCTGCTTGCTCATGAACGCAGTCGCTTTGCAACCTGCGTTCAAAATGCAGAAAAACCGCCACATTCGCGACGGTTTTTCTCTGACTTTAGGTATATTAAAAATTAAGTGTTTTGCAATATTGTTCTATTATGTATCTTTATGCTTTCTTATATGGAATCAACATGATCAGTCCTGCTCCGATAATGTCAATTACAATAAATACAACATATGGCAGTGTAAAACTTCCTCCGGAAACTTTCAGCAGCATAGCCATCAGGATAAATGCCAGTGTACGCACAACGTTTGCCAGCGGGTAAATGATACTGTTGGCCGACATAAACCCATCTCTTCCGAATACGGAAATGATCATAGAAGCCAGAAGGTTCAGAAGTCCTCCGATTCCAAGTCCGGCAAAAATACATCCAAGCCATACACATACAATGTTAAAGGATGTGATCAGCAATACCAGTGCAGCCACATAGGAAAATGCAAATACAATGGAAATGCTCTTTGTTCCGAATTTGGAATCCAGCCATCCCCAGAGATAACTTCCCGGGATTGCAATAATAGAAGTAATTGACATAAAGGTCAGTGCCTCTGCATTTGTATATCCTACGGACATCATACGTGGTACAAACTGTGAAATGATTCCAACCAGAACCATCCATAAAAATCCATAACCAAATACGATCAACCAGGTGTTTTTGTTTTTCAAAATATTTTTAATAGAATATTTCTCGTTATCCAGTACCAGCTCCTGCGTGGAAACTGTCTCATCCAGTTCCATATTGTCCGGAAGACAGTTCACATCTGCCGGTTCATTTTTCGCCCAGAAAAATGTGATAATTCCTACGATAACTGCCAATACTCCAAAGATAACAAATGCTGTACGGATTCCTTTTGTTGCAAGCAATACAGCAAATCCGGCAACAAACGCACTGGAACTGATCGGTGCACCCATGGTGGCCCATCCAAGTGCAATTCCTTTTTTACGCGGAAACCAGTTTGCGATAAAAGCCGGGCATGCCGCGGTACCGAAGCCGGACGCAAAGAAACAGATCAGCATCAGATCAATGGTATATAACGCAACCGATGGAACCATTCCAAGCAGTGCATACAGCACTCCTGTAATGATCAATGTCACTGCTGACATATTTTTCGGTTTCGTCTTAATAACCAGACGGCCAAAAACAAATCCTCCAACCAGTCCGACAAGACCTGCTGGTGTAGCAACAGAAAGCAACGTATTTGCATCCCATCCGTGAGCCTCAGCAAAGGCAGACGGAATCAGATTCATTCCATCTGTTGTAATCGCTGCGTAAAAGAAGTAAAGGATCATCGTGTAGAAGATCATACTCCAGCCCCAGCCGCCAAAACGGTTATCCGTTAAGCTTTTTGATAGTTTTTTTGTTTCCATAATTCACCCTTTCTTTCTTTTATCTGTCTTTCAAAATATGTTTTTCGTTTTTCAAATACAAATCTTTTCTCTGTTTTGTATCTTTATACACTTTAAAACATCATTTTCACCAAAAAGGAATTTTCCCCGTTATGTACACCTCTCAGGTACATAACATCTTCTTCCCAGACATACTGAAGTTTTGCGTTTTCCCCTTCCCGCAATTCCTTTGCATACTGTACCCAAATATTTTTCGGTTTGTGCTCTGCATAGAAGTCTTCATCCATCAGTGCTTCTGTCCAGTCCAGATATCTGGAATTGTTCAGATGGCCATTATAGTCAATTTCCTCTGTTGATACCGTTCGCAACAGCTGGTTTCTGTATTCCTTTGGAAACTTCTGCTGCAGCTTCGGCAGATTCGGTTCCCCGGCAATAATGACCGGATTCATGATCTTCATTTCTTCCGGCTGTGCTGCCACCGTTCTGGTATTCTGATCCATCAGCAGGAACAGCGAAGATGTCGCCATTAATGGTTCTCCTGCTTCTGTGTACATCGCATAAATCCTGGAATACAGATTCACTTTATTTTTTCCCGGCCAGATACGTAAGATTACCTTTTCACCCTTAGTCGGTAAACGTTCCAGTTCAATGTTTGTCCAGGAAATCACCCAGCTCATCCCTTTGGCAAGTAACTCCTCCCCGGTAAGACCTGCCTCCTGATCAAAATGGATTTCCGTAATACGCTGCATCTGACGTGCCAGTGAGCCAATGCTCATACGGCCGTCTGAATTTGTCATTTCATCTGAAATTTCAAACATTATTTGGCAGACACCTTTCGTATGTTCTGCCGTAAACACCGGTACTCCCATATTTCTCACCTCCGCCTGTATCATTGTATTTTTATTCTTTATCCCATGGGAAACCATTCCATACTGGTTTTCCTGTGTAGGTTTTTGCTTCCTCGTCTCCCTTCAGGACACGGATTGCGCCAAATCCAAGTGCTTCTGTCTCGAAGCTTCCTGCATAGTTATAAATTGGTGCGATCCAGGAAATATACTCAGCCAGTTTATCGCAAAGTTCCGTATCTCTTGCCATGCCGCCTGTCAGAAGAATAGCATCTACTTTTCCTTTTAATGCACCAGCCATCATAGCTGTCCATTTTCCCATGGAATAAATCATGGTATTGTATACAAGCTCCGCTTTTTTGTCACCATTTGCGATCATTGCTTTTACTTCGCGCAGGTCATCGGTGCCACACCATGCAAGTAATCCGCCTTTGCTGGAAGCATAATCTTTTGCTTCATCCGGTGAAATACCTTTTTTGATGCATTTGATGACATCATCCACACATAAATCGCCGGAACGATTTGGTGAAATTGGTCCCTGACCGTCACCTGCTCGGTTTCCGTCAATCATTTTTCCTTTTTCATGTGCAGTAATGCTGGTACCACCACCCAGATGCAGGATGATATAATTGCAGTCTTCATATTTTTTGCCCATCAGCTCACTGTGATGGATTGCCACCTGTTTCTGATTCAGCGGATGAGATTTTGCCGGACGGTAAATGCCCGGGATACCGGTCACTCGAGCCATGTCACAGAGTTCATCTGTCGGCATTGGATTTACAAAAAATGCCGGAATATTTAACTCCTGACCAAGTTTATAACTCATAATGATTCCAAGGCTGGCCGGATGGCGGATACCTCCTACATCATTTTTTGCATGTTCATAGGCAAGTTCATCGATTTTATATGTTCCTCCGGCACATGGATATAAGCCAACACCACGACCTGCTACAGCATCCAGATCAGAAAGAGCAATCCCTTCCTCCTCCAGCGCTTTACGGATCATTGCCATACGGATTGGTTCCTGATCTGCAAAAGTTTTACACTCTGCAAAATCTTCTTTGTGATGATCTACCTCACGGTTTACAATCACTTTATCGCCTTTTACCACACCCATTTTCGTACTGGATGAGCCTGGATTGATCGTTAATACAGTAAATTCTTTCATGAATGATATTCTCCTTTTTTATTTTCCTGCCATAACTGCCAGCAATGCAATATTGTTATAAAGTTCGACATCTGTATCACTTCTGGAACAGTCAAGAATCGGCAGGCGGAATCCCTGATAAATTGGTCCATACACCTGCACATTATTTGCCAGACGCTGCACCAGTTTTGATCCGATATTGCATCCTGCTGCATCCGGGAAAATCAGTACATTTGCATGTCCTGCTACTGCACTTTCTCTTTTTACTTTTTTCTCTCCGACTCTCGCATCCACTGCTGCATCTGCCTGGAATTCTCCGTCAATTTTCAGATCCGGTCTCAACTGCTGTGCCAGTGCTACAGCTTCACGCACTTTTTTTACCGGTTCGCTCAGTCCGCCTGATCCATCTGTGGAGAATGACAGAAAGGCACATTTTGCTTCTGTTCCAGTCAATGTCTCGAATGTCTCGCAGGAAGAAATTGCGATTCCGGCATGCTGTTCCACTGTCGGCTGAATGCAGACAGCTCCGTCAGACATACCGATCAGGTTACCCTGATCTCCGGCAAATCCTTCAATCTCTTCAATGAGAAGTCCGGAAGCTGTTGGACAGTTTGGCTGCATTCCGATGATACTTTTTGCTGCCAGTACAAACTCATATGTTGTTGTATCTACTCCGGCTAATGTTCCGTCTGCTTCTCCCACTGCCTGAAGCAGAGTTGCCAGATACAGTGGGTGGTCGATTCTTTTCTTTACAAAACTCGTTGGCATAGCTTTATCCGGAGAATTATTATATCTATCCAGTAATTCTTCTTTATAAGCTGTATCATTCACATCTACCACACGGATTCCTGACACATCCACACCGGCTTTTCCGGCAGTTGCTGTTACATCTTCCGGATTTCCAACCAGAATGATATTTGCGATTCCGTCTGCTGTTGCTTTTGCTGCTGCTTTGATCATATATTCATTGGTTACTTCCGGAATTGCAATGGTTTTTACATTTTTCTTTGCTTTATCATAAATAGAATTCATGAACTGAAATGCCATTTTTTTACGCTCCTTTTTTTGAAATTTGGAGAAAGCCACCGTATTTGCAGCGACTTTCTCCGACATTTGGTTTTGATGTACAGTGAAATCTTTTGCAATGAAAATATTCTGACCAGATTTCCAGCGTACACCCAGGTATTCAGGTTAGGTATTATATAAGGTTATTGAAAATTACTTGTTTATAATCTTTCCCGTACAACGGCAACAAAATCTCCAATTGTATTCAGGTTACTTGCTTCCTGAATTTCAATTGTTACATTCAACTGATCCTCAATAGTGGAAATCATGACGATCATCTTCATGGATTCATTGGATAAATCCTCTCGAATGTCGGTTGCCAGTGTAATGCCGGATGCATCTACACCGTAGGCATCTGCTGCTGCTTCGATAACAGCTTTTGCCACATCATCCAGTTCTTCGGATGACTGTGCTGCTGTCGCTGTATCAGAATTATTTGCTACCGGTGCATTCGAAGCAATTGTCTCTTCACCCAGACGTTCTTTTACTACATTTACAAAATCAGCAATTGTATTCAGGTTACTTGCTTCCTGAATTTCAATTGTTACATTCAGCTGATCCTCAATGGTTGAGATCATGACGATCATCTTCATGGATTCATTAGATAAATCCTCGCGAATGTCGGTTGCCAGTGTAATAGATGCTGCATCTACTCCATACGCATCTGCTGCCGCCTCAATAACGGTCTGTGTGGTTGCATCATTACTCAGATCTACCGTTGCAGTTGCTGCTGCTGTTTTTGTCTCTTCTTTCTTTGGTTCCGGTGCTTTAATTTCCGGAATCTTTTTAAATCCGTTATCTTCCACCAGTTCCCAGGCTACAACTTTCATATCTTCATCCTGGAACAGTAACGGTTTTACTTCTACTTCATGCTCCTGAATATACTGATCAAATTCTTCGTATTTGTCATAATCTACATGCAGCAAACTTGCATTAAACGGATCCATACCAGGTACTTCAATCTCTACTGCAAAGTAATCTCCCTGTGTGTTACGGAATTCCGGATCACCAAATGCACCTTTTGTCGGAAGTGCCTGCTTTACAATACCACGCATATTTGTCAGATCCACCCACTCGGTATCCAGACCTCCGCACTCGTTACAGCACAGATAAGGAGGAAACTCGATATGTCCGCATCTGGTACATTTTCTTCCCAGAATGGTTCCTTCTTCCAAAGCATCATAATAAGTTTTTACAATTGGTTTTAAATCATATTTTGTCATTTTAACCATCGTCCTCCTCTCCTACTTTCTCTCCATCATGATATTCAATACGTTCTGGCTTCCGCCAAATCCACGGAGCATTGCGTGTTTTACATCATGATGAACCTGTGTTGCACCTGCATCTCCTCGCATCTGGTGAACTGCCTCATACACATCATGTAATCCGGAAGCACCTGCTGCATGACCATACTGGCAACGGCCACCATTTGTATTGATCGGACGGTCTCCATCATAAGCAATACGGCCTTCTTTTGTATACTGCCAGCCTTCACCCTTCGGCAGATATTCACACATCTCGGCAGACAGGAATTCAGACTGATTGTAGAAATCATTTGCAAGGAAGATATCCATATCCGCACCTGTCAGTCCGGTCAGTTCTTTTACCTGACGATATGCATTCTGTGTTGCATACATCTCATTTCTCGGGTTTCCGGCCTCCACATTAGAATGACCGATACCAAGAATCTCAATCGGATGATCGGTATATTTATAAGCCAGTTCTGTCGGGCATACAATAATTGCTGCTGCACCGTCACAACGCTGTTCAAAGTGAGAACCTCTCATATATTTTCCAATTAATGGATTGAATTTGGAATGCAGATACTCATAAGCGGAATCCATACCGTTTGTTGCTGCAAGTTCCTCATATGTATTATTGGTAATGGTACTCAACGGATTTAATGCTGCTGCACGACGGCAGTTGACAGATAAAGCAGTCATCATTGCATCCACATCCTCTTCGCTGATTCCATTCTCTTTTACATAATAATCCAGCCAGGATTCAGAGTTAAATGGCAGAGAACCACGGGTAAATAAGGTATAATCTCTGCACTGAGTAGAAGCCAGTACATCATGGAAGATCGCATCTGTACCGAAACGACGTTTTGTTACCACTCTGGTCGGGTATGCGATGGAATATGGTGTCTCGATACAACCACTCAGAACCATGTCATATTCACCGGAAGCAACTAATGCAACGGCTGTCTCCACGCCCACATAACCGGTTGCACATGCTTCACTGTGATGATAGGAGCCTTTTCCTTTCATTCCGATCCAGTTTGCCACATGCATGTTTGGAGTTGCCAGGTTACTGGTCCATCCCGGTCCGGCCTGTCCATGGATATAAAATTCCACATCACTGCCATCGACTCCGGCATCTTTCATGGCATCCCGCGCTGCATATGCAAAAAGTTCCTGCTCATTCATACCATCTACGGACGGATCATCCAAAATACGGACAAACGGAGTTGCACCTACGCCAATGATGGAAACGCTTCTTTTAAACGGTTTTAATTTCGGAAGATTATCATTAAAGCTCATTTTTCATTCTCCTTTTTATCAATTTTTACAGTTCACAATAACTATCTCTGCTGATTACATTGTATAAAAAATATGACTCACTTTTTTTGTATGATATCTGCGAAATATACAAGTGTTTTTCTACACTAATGTAGAATAAGTGTTTTTACATTGCTTATTATTTCGTGTATAATAAAGGACAGACAGAGGAGGACTTGAAATGTACATAGGGTTAAAACAAATTCAATATCAGTTGGGAGACTATTCCACACTGCTGACTTCATCCGATGGTATACATGCCCTGACTGGATGGAATAAACTATATGATGCGCCGCAGCCACTGACCATCCATTTACTGTATACATGCACCTATACACCGGAACTGCTCTCTTTCCCATTTATTCAGGATATACATCTTTTATGTATTGTTCCTGAGGATATTAATATGGATATACTGAACAGTCAGTTCCCGGATTTTGTAAGTGTCTTATTTGTGCAATGTAATAATCCCGAAAAAATCTATGGTCTTTTGCAAAGCTATTACACTATTCAGTGCGGTGTTGGATTTTACGGTTCTACACTCCTCGATTTTCTGGCTTTTGATAACGGATTACAGCCAGCCATCGACTATTCTTACCGGGTATTTGGAAATCCGGTATTTGTTTTTGATGCAAATTATAATCTGATCGCAGCTCCCTTTGAAAAACTAAAAGATCAGAATTTTACGGATCGTACACTGGAGAAAAAAGGATTTACCGATCAGGATTTTAAAATGGTCAGCCGACAGAATAATATCCATGAACGGGTAAAAAGAAGTGAACTCCCAATCCATGCTTTCAATGAAGAACTCGGTTACGAACAGCTTTACTGTTCCATTAACACAAGCAAAGATCTCGGTCACATTGTCGTTTCAGCCATCAATAAACCACTGGAACCGATTGATACTGAATTTCTGCTGATTTTAAAAAAATATATCAATGAGCAGATCATAAAAGATGCATTCATTCAGAATGCGCGTGGATTTAACTATGAATATTTTATCCGTGATCTGTTGGATCGCAAAATTGCCGCAGACCGTTCTTCTATTACACATATGAATTATGTAAAGGACGATTTCAACGGCAACAATTACTGTATCGTCATCGAAATTGCAAGAAGTCAGGAAACCGTCAATGCACGTCATGTCCGAAACATGCTGGAGAGCCGGATTCCATATCTGAAAACAGTTATTTACAATGGTCAGCTCATTGCCATCATTACAATTCCGACCAATCAGTTGCTTCCACCAGAGTATATAGATACCCTGAAAAAGCTCTGTCAGGAAAATGGGCTTTTTGCCGGTATGAGCAACTGTTTCCAGGATATTTTGAATATTGAAGAATACTACAATCAGGCATTACGCTCCATTGAACTTGGTACATGCAAGGAACATTCACCCAACCTGTTTTCCTACCAAAATTATTATCTGGAACATATGCTGAATTCTTTTACATTAAATGAATCCAGCTGGACGTTCTGTCATCCGAAAATGCAGTTTTTGCTAGATTATGATAAAGAACACCATTCTGAGCTTGCCTATACATTATACATGTATCTGACTCATGAACGAAATCTCGCTGCAACGGCAGAAGCCATGGATATGCACCGTACCTCTCTGGTCTATCGATTCAAAAAAATAAACACTCTGATCGGAGAAGATTTTGACAATTACAGGGAACGGATGTATCTAATTCTTTCATATGAAATGAACCGTCCAACCGCATAAATACTGGGTTGCAACCAGAAGTTGCACAATCGCTCACACCGATTGGTAGACATTTTCCAATGATTTTTTATACTGAAGTCAAATGAGATACATTACACACTTTCAGAAATACTCTCGTATTTTTACTACTGACTAACTATACAGGATATATTTTTAATTTCCGGAAAGTCACACAACATCAATTTGATTCTGCAATCACAAATTTATGACAGGATCACTTTTTCCAGACGGAGGTACATTATGACATTAGGTGAAAAATTATATACATTACGAACGAAACAGACTATGACACAGGAACAGCTTGCAGAAAAATTGCAGGTTTCCCGCCAGTCTATTTCCAAATGGGAATCCGATGCCACACGCCCGGATCTTGGGAAATTAAAATTTCTGGCAGAATTTTATCAGGTATCATTAGATAAGTTATTGGATGAAGATGTAGATATTTTTTCCGAAGAAACTTCTTCTGATTTGAATCAGAATACCAATTGTGTTGCAAATAACCAGGGCAATGCGGATGCTTCGGCAAATCCCGCTTTTACAAATGGTGCCAGTCATTATGACACATTTCATAATGACAGTTGTTCTGCATCTGGTGTTTCTCCGGAAACAATTGAAAATATTACTTCTGAAATCCTGCAGAAAAATCACAAAACATGGAAACGAACTGCCATCGGGTTTAGTACCGCGTGCATGGCACTGACAGTCGCCCTGATTGTGGTCACGGTAAGCTTTTCTGCCAGATTAAACACTCTCTCAGATCAGATTGCACAGAAATCCGCTCCGGTTTATGTAAACAACGATTCTGACTACATCAGCGAACAAGATACCTATTTTCAAAATTATAATGCGACTGCGGATTCTGTCTCCGATGACGGCAAAAATCTGCATGTCAAATTTACTGCTGTCTTGAAAAACTATCAGGATAACACCACTCTGACCATACAGCTTCAAAACACTTCAGATCAGAGCAATATTCCGATTACGTTCACCTGCGAAAACGGAACTTATACTGGTTTTGCCGACTTGCCGATTAATACAGACACTTATACTACAACTGCCTGCATCGATACAGACGGTTCCAAACAGACCGTAACTCTGAGCGAATACGAAACGCTGTCGGTTCTTGGATTAACGGACTGGCAGCCAAATGTTGAAATTGTCGGAAACCAATTTGACAACCTTTCACGAACAAACTTTGGCGATCTCAACCTGAGCTGCCAGCAGGCTGCATTTGTTTCCAATATTTCAGACGCTGAATTTCAGGTTATATATAATGATACACCATTGTATACCTATAGTCTGACACCGGACAATCTGGAATCATTGGCAGAGGCATGCGCAGAAAGCTATATTCGATATAACTTTAAAGTACCAAAAGACAGTGATGCGGATGATTATATCATAAAGTTCCGTTGGTATAATTCTTTTTTAAAGCAATATATTACCTATGAAACACAGAATAACTGGACATTTAACACCACAGATTCAGAAAATGCCGTCAATATTCTTTTTAACTCGGATACAGATATTGACAGTTCTTCTCATCCGGAAAAGATCACTTTTTCAACAAAACCATAACGCGGTATCCTTATTTAAAAATATCATACCAAAACAAACAGATACATTGATTTGTTATTACACATCCATCAATGAAAACAAACATCTTTTGTAAACTAAGTAGAAGGCGCGCAGGTCATTCCTGCTCGCCTTCGTTTGCTTCTTCCATATCAATACATGCATCCTCGACTGCATCCACAAAGCTGACACGTATGACAGCCTGCGCCCAGTTCACACTGATCCTTGCTGCTTTCTGTTTCTCATCCCCTGCTTTTTTGATCTGCTCTAACAGTTCCTGAAAAACCTCTTTTGTCAGATAACCTCCTCGCCAATGAAAGGTCAGCACTCTGCCCTTTTTTGCTGCCTGCAAAGACCGTTTGTACACATCTTCCATTTTTGTAAAAGAAAGCTTTTTCTCCCGATAGTAAAAGTGATCTCCATCCGTGCAGGAAGGAGCCGGTGCGATCAGCGGTTCGTGATCCCGGAAAATCTTTTTATCTTCCAGATTGAAATAATCATAGCGCAGTTCCTGTCCTGCAAGACTGTGCTTCCCAAGGGTATTGTCAAATGTAACATCCAGATGATAAAACTGTCCGCCGATTTTTACGATATTCCATGTATGCCGATACTTGATGCCTTTCTCTGGATTGTTTCCGCAAATGGCAATCATGCACCAGATCCCAAGGGCATCACACAGCACTTTCACAGATTTTGCAATCCCCTCACAGACTCCCACACCATGTCCTAACGGCCCAATGATTTCATGGGAATATGCTTTTTTCAGTTTATCGTAAGTGACATTTTCACAGATAAAATCGTGGATGTATTTTTCCTTCTCCCACTCTGACAGATTTTTTGCCGCCCGCGCCAGTTTTTCCACACGGGCTTTCATGGCTTTCTGATGCTCCCGAATCTTATTTTTATCAAACAAATATTCCGGAAGCAGGATCAGATTGGAAGAATTGTCATAATAGCGGTACTGATATCCCGTCGCCCAGAACACTTCCGGATGATCCAGACGCATTTGAAAAAAGATATCATACAACTCCCGCCCGTCAATTCGCGGAATCTGAATCTCTGACTCCAATGCATTGATGCCCTGCAGCATTCCGTGATACACAGCCTGCTGCAGTTTATTCATCTTGTTATAGTAAAACGGTTCCATAATGATACGTTGTCCTTACTCCTGTACACGTCCCATTTTCTGAGCAAAGCTGTGCAGCGCATCCGGGATTTGAATGGTCTGCGGACAGACTTTCTCACAGCTGTGGCATCCGATACAACACTCCGGCTGTTTCTCTGCATCTACAGAATACAGTGCCATTGGTGCGATAAATGCGCCGGAGCCTGCTACCATTGCCTCATTGTATAATTTCAACAGGAACGGAATATCCAGTCCCTTCGGGCAATGAGATACACAATAATGACATCCGGTGCAAGGTACAGTTGTCTTGCGGATCATGTCATCAGTCACACCAAGGATTAACTCCATCTCAGCCTCGTTTAACGGCTTGTTTTCCTCATAAGTTGCAATGTTGTCTCTTAACTGCTGCATGTTAGACATACCAGATAATGTCATAGTTACTTCCGGAATTGCCTGCAGGAAACGGAACGCCCACGCCGGTACTTTTTCATCCGGTCTTGCCGCTGTCAGTTTCGCAGTTGCTTCCTCAGAAAGAGTTGCAAGCTGACCACCGCGAACCGGCTCCATTACCCAGATCGGAAGATTCCATTTTTTCAGTAATTCAACTTTTCCTTTTGCATCCTGGAATTTGTAATCAAAATAATTCAGCTCGATCTGACAGAATTCCATGTCTTTTCCGTATGCTTCTAAAAATTTTGTCATGCACTCGATATCACCGTGTGCGGAAAAGCCCAGATGTTTGATACGACCGTTGCGTTTCTGCTCCATCAGATAATCATAAATGCCGTATTTCGGGTCCAGATATGCATCCACGTTCATTTCACAGACATTGTGGAACATGTAAAAATCCAAATACTCCACCTGACACTTTTTCAGCTGATCCTCAAAAATCTCTTTTACCTTCGGCATATTGGTCAGGTCATATCCCGGAAACTTGGAAGCCAGATAAAAACTGCTGCGGTCATATTTTTTCAGCAGTTCACCTACTACAAGCTCGGATTTTCCACCGTGATAACCGTATGCGGTATCATAATAGTTAATGCCGGATTCCATGCAGTATGCAAACATTTCCTCCGCAGCTTTTACATCAATCTGATTGTCGTCACCATCGATAACCGGCAGTCTCATATTTCCCATTCCAAGAGCGGATAATTTTAATCCCTGAAATTCATTGTAAATCATAAAGGTATCAGTCTCCTTTCTCTTACCCAGTTTTCCATTTTCTTATTACATCATCGTTTTTATTATACAGGTTGAAGTGCACTCCAAGTCAAGCCTTTTACAAAAAATGTAAAAGTAACTTCCAGATGGCAAATTTTTTATTACCATCCACACTTCTCCTGCATCTCTGCAATGCTTATGCCCACACAAACTCTCACATAATTCAAGTCGAACGCATGTGAGACTTGGTGCGTGATTCTGGTCAGCGCAAGCTGACATCTTCTTTTCAGAATCACTGCGCTCTACACTCCGTTCCGGTCGGCGCAAAACCATTGTCTTCCAGACAATGTGCGCCCTCGCGGAGCATTTATCTCAGTCGGAGATTGAACTCCCACTGAGAAATACTTGTTACTACTCACCACTTGCAGAAGTGGGAGTCTCAACTCAGACTGAGATGAATCTGCACATATACAAATAGCAGGAATGCGCAAAAACACATCCCTGCCATTTAAGAAAAGGTGATTTAAGATAATTGCATTGTCACAAAACGGCTCACCGGATAAACGTCCATCCGGTGTTGCTCCGCAAACGGCACCATGTGAAACATTTACAGTCTGAGAATGTACGTTAAAGGAATAATGTCCGCCTCGCGCATCCGGCCACTGCTGTACTTCATCTGCAATGAAATGCATCATCTCGCGGTAAATGCCATCGACATGTGCTTCATCGTTACCGAATTTTTCCGGTTTGTTCAGCAGAAGCTGACGCATTCTCTCCTGACCTTCAAAATTGTGGTCTAAGGCATCGATCAGTTCATCCATGGTGATGTCCTTATCTTCGTAAACACATTTTTCAATCGCTGCAATGGAATCTGCCATGTTTGCAGCTCCTGTGATAAATAATCCTGCGGTACTGTATTTTGCACCACCCTGCTGTACGGATTTTCCGCTCTCTACGCATCCTTTTGTGACCATAGAGGCAAAAATTACCGGATAGCGGAGCATATGGATGCCCTGCATAATGTTATAACCAGTGGTAACCAGTTTATAATGATGAAGGATCTGCTTTTTCAGAGCATCTTTAAATTCTTCAATATTTTTAAATTCCCGCGGATCACCGGTCTGCAGTCCCATGAGTTTTCCGGTTCTCGGATCAACACCGTTATGTAACACGAACTCAATCATTTTACCCATGTTGACGTATCCTGCGTCCGGAGAATCATCGGTAGATCCACCGCCCGGTCCCGGCTGGATACATCCAACAATCGTCCAGTCTCTTGCTTCTTCAATGGTGCAGCCTTTTCCAAGAGTCATCTTCATGGCTGCATAATCGTTGAAAAATCCTGGATTTGCCTGTCCTTCCTGAATCATCTTGCATCCCTTGCGGATCAGTTCCTCCGGTGTGCCTTCCCAGGTTCTCACTGCCATAACCGGCTGTGTGGTCTTTAACTGGTTGGCAGCTTCCAGACACAGATAAGACAGCTCATTTGTGGCATCTTTTCCGTCCGGCGTCTGGCCGCCGACCACCAGGATCTCCCACATCGGATATCCGGCAAAGGATGTTGCATACCATTTATCTCTGACTTCATATACCTCGCAGGCTTTCAGATAGAAGCACTCCAGCATTTCCAGTGCTTCATCCTGTGTGATATTTTTCTCATCAATGACATCTTTTTTGTAGTACGGCCACATATACTGATCGAAACGTCCAAAACCACAAGCTGTGGTACATACCTCGATCTGGAAATATACATGTGCAAACCATACCATCTGATGTGCCTGCCAGAAGGTCTGTGGTGGTTTTTCCGGAACCACGCGGCAGTTTTCTGCAATGGCCAGAAGTTCTTTTTTTCGTTTTTCATCGGTGCAGGAAGCTGCCTGACACTCTGCTTCTTCTGCCATCCGGTGTGCATATGTGATCAGTCCCTGACACTGGATGATGCATGCTTTCCAGTAATCGATCTTCTCCTGATCTTCTTTTCCTGTGCTGACGGTGTTATCAATATTTCTCTGACACTCCTCCATGTAACCACGGATTCCAACAGTCAGAAGTTTTTCATGGTCACAGGTGGTCTCACCGGAAACACCGTTTCGCAGACCAACGGTAATGATATCGTCCTGAATACATTCTTCAATGTGTGCCGGAAGTGCTGTTTTGCCAGAAGTGAGATGTCAGAGATTCCGCTTTTGGAAACAAATCAAAAAATCAGTGCTGTGTCAAGAGCCGTTGGTTTTTCTACTACTGCTTATTACGAAAAATTTTTCCGGGAATGGTTCGGGCACAGTCCGCAGGAACATCGGGATCTGTTTCAAGATTACATTTTAAGTGAACAGAACCCTTCCCGTTTTCAAACACTGTCCGAAAATCAGTCTGTCAGCATTATTACCAGAAGTCTGGCAGAGCGAACCGACCATGAGATCAGTCCGGCGATCCGTCATACGCACATCCGTGTATCCGTTGATCCGAATCTGCCTGTCATTCTGGATCTGAACCGCACCTTTGTCGCTGTAGTTTCCACTGAAGATTATCATGCCATGGGAGAACGCTTATTCAACGCGTTGTATGAGCTGAATATTTCCAAAATCCAGCTTTTTCCATCTTCTGGAGATAGTGAAAGTTCCCTTGCACTGGTTGCTAACCGTTTCCAGTTTATGGGATATGAGGTGATGATCCAGACTGAACCGACTGAAAAATACCGTACCTCTGCTGCCTGTGATTCTATCGCTGCAGCAATCCGTATTTTCCGGCGCAGTTTCCGCTTCAGGAAAAATGGCTACATCTGCTGAATACAGAGCCGCAGACACAAATTGGAATTGAAAAGGCAGATACAGAGCTGCATATCAGTGCTTCGATTCATGGGGCGGGGATTAATGTGATTGTGGTGAAGCAGGTATAAAAAACGAAGTAGAACGGAGACCGAACCTTGGTTCGAACCACGGCACAAAAAAAGAACACTTTCGTGTTCTTTATAGTGAGCGTGCCGGGGCGCTAGACGTCCGGTGGACGTCTGTTTAGCGCCGACCGAAGCGGAGCGGAGACCGAACCTTTGTTCGAACCACGGCACAAAAAAAAGAACACTTTCATGTTCTTTATAGTGAGCGTGCCGGGGTTCGAACCCGGGACAACTTGATTAAAAGTCAAGTGCTCT
>OGYG01000167.1_pt1 | contig 73731 bp, 99 predicted proteins | sample 1576481 | NCBI WGS metagenome assembly OGYG01 (sample SAMEA3541497, study PRJEB24748) | human gut metagenome | biome: human gut; feature: human-associated habitat; material: faeces | place: China | collected 2012 | reverse complement strand
ACCAGAGCGCCGCCACAAACACAGGCAACTGGAGCGCCGCCACAAACACGGGCAACTGGAGCGCCGCCACGGTTGGAGGAGCGGAAAGCATTGCGGTCGTTACCGGGTATGGCAGCAAAGCGAAAGGTGCTGTCGGCTGTTGGCTGGTGCTCACGGAACGTGATGAAAAAATGCACATTTTAGGCGTTCAGGCTGTTTGCGTAGATGGAGAAACCATCAAAGCGGATACGTTTTATATGCTGAAAAACGGCGCGATTATAGAGGTGGATGAATAATGAAAGACAAGAAGCTGTTTCACAGCCTGCTTGATCTGGTTCTTGAAAAACAGGACAGCGAAGCGGATACAGGCATTGACATGAATGTTTCTACACTGGGATATACCGCTTCGGTTTGGCTGATGAATGTCGAAGACAAAAAGATCACTGGAGCAAAGGAATATTATACCCGCATTGGTGATGAGGCATGGGCGAAAACGAAAGACGGAAAAACGGAAATCGTGCATGACGAGGACGTTTTGGAGGCACTGCGCAATGCGTGATACTATCACCGGATGCCCCGAGCGGGCGTTAGAGCCGCCGGAGAGGGCAGATCAGGAGCGACTTAACCGGTTGCAGGATATGTGGGAAGCCGAGACTGCTATTGGCTTGTATCTGGAAGATTACACGGATTTGTTTCCGCAGGAAATCAAGAGCTTTCTCGATGATTTGAGAATGGCGGTTTATGACTTTGAGCAGGAGGATGAAGAATGAGTGACAATCTGACGCTGTATAATGCGCTGCGCACAGTGCCGCAGACAGCCAAAAAGGAGATTCAGGCTGGAAAGCTGAAAGGTTTTACCGACATTAACCCCATGTGGCGAATTAAGGCGCTGACGGAGCAATTCGGGCCGTGCGGCATGGGCTGGAAAACCGAGATTGTCAAACAGTGGCTTGAAACGCATGACGGCGTTGTGTGTGCATTCTGCAATATCAATCTGTTTGTCAAGGTGGAAGGCGAATGGTCTGACGCTATTCCAGGCACGGGCGGCAGTCAGTTTGTTTCGCAGACCAGAAACGGCCCGCAGGTATCAGACGAATGCTGGAAGATGGCATATACTGACGCTATCTCGGTTGCTACAAAGATGCTCGGCGTTGGCGCAGATGTATACTGGAACGATGATAGCGTGCGAGAAGATCAGACTAAGTATTCTGGAGAAGCCGAGCGGGCAGGTACGGATAAGCTGATTAAACGCGATTGTCAGGCATTTGCGCACAGGCTACAACAGGTCTACGGCAATGACAAGGCACAAGAACACCTTATGCGACTTACCGGCTGCCGTACTACGTCCGAGGTAACGTATGACGAATATCATTTTGCGCTTAAAAAAATCGAGCGGGAGCTGGCGCTGCAAAAGCCGCCAGAAGATGTGATTGGTGAGGTGGAAACAACCACCATTAAGAAGATTGCAAAAGCGCTGGGCGCAACCACGAAAAAGCAGTTTGAAGAAACCATCGGTTTTCCGCTGGATGATCTTCCGAAACTGAAAATGAATGATTTCGGCGCATTGATGGTAGAGCTGAACAAGAAGATGGACGATAAAGACCATCAGAAGGCAATGGAGGCTATGCCATGACGCATGAGTTTGATCATGCGCAGGTAATACACAACGATCTCGGAAATTGGTTGTGTCTTCACATCAGCAATGCACCTATGGCACGAGTTGAGTGCGAAAAACTCAAAGATGGTAAGGTGTATACCGCCAAGATCGCGCCTAAGCAGGAAAGACGAGACCTTGACGCAAATGCGATGTACTGGGCGCTGTGCGGAAAACTGGCTAAGGCCATGGGTGAACCACCGGAGTGCATTTACAGACGACATATCAAAGACATTGGCAACTATGAAGTACTGTGTATGCAGACACAGGCAGTAGCGAGTTTCGGTCAAAAGTGGACGAGCAACCATATTGGAAGATTTATTGAAACCAGAGCATCGAAAATCAACGGTTGCACAACAGTGCTTGCGTATTATGGTTCAAGCGATTTTGACAAGAGGCAAATGTCCCAGTTGATTGACAACTGCATTCAGGATTGCAAAAACGCCGGAGTGGAAACCGCGTCACCAAGCCTGTTAAGCGAGTTGAAAGACGAGTGGGAGACCGGAAGAAAGGAACGCTGCGTATGAGGTTTACGACATACAAACGCTTTGTACCAGCGGACTGGAAAATAGGCTATCGCTTCGCCTGCTGGGCACGAAATCACAGCGGATGGGCGAAGATGAAGAAGGACTACAGACGAAGGGCAAAGCGCAGGTTGGAACGCGCGGCGAGAAAGGACATGGAAGAATGAGACGGCAGACCAAGTTTACCGGCATTAGCCCGGCGGTATGGCGCGAATGCTGGGAGCGGGACGGCGGCATTTGCCGCCACTGCGGGAAAGGCGGAGTTCTGCAAGCGTGCCATTTTGTATCGAGAGCACGCGGCGGCATGGGTATTCCGACGAATTTAGTCATGCTGTGCCCAGAGTGCCATCGGGAGATGGACCAGGGCGACGGCAAGGAAATCAAGCGGGAAATGCGGGAGTACCTGCAGAGCATTTATCCGCTGTGGAGTGAGGGAAACCAGAAGTATACCAAAGAGACAGGGAGATGAAAGTTGATTTAGAAAAATATCGGGAATACATCGAAACCCGGATTGCGGAAGGCGCGAGCTTGCGAATGCTTGAGAACGAAATCGGAATTGAGCGACAAAAACTCTCAAGAGAGATGAAAAAAGCAGGCATGCGTGTTCCCACGAGAATTGAGAGTGTGAAGTTTCTGTGGAAAAATCATAAACATCCGCACATTGGGAAAACCGGTAGCTTGTGCCCGACGTACGGACGCAAGATGTCAGATGAAACCAAACAAAAGCTGAGAGAAGCAATGGCTGGAGATAAAAATTATCACTGGTCCGGAGGAAGAAAGAAACACTCAAGCGGGTATATTCTTGTATATCGACCAGACAACCACTTAGCAGATAAACACGGGTTTGTGCTGGAACATAGGCTTGTAGCTGAACAGAAATACGGAAGAAAGCTGACATCTTCGGACATTGTACATCACATTGACGGCAATAAGACAAACAACAATCCAGAAAATATCGTGGTTCTGACCCGATCAGAACATGCGAAATTGCATAATGGATTGAAAAAATGCAACAAACGGAGGAATACAAGTGCTTAACAAGATCGTTTTACAAGGAAGATTAACAGATAATTTGGAATTGCGACACACGCAGTCTAATACGGCTGTAGCAAGCGGTACGATTGCGGTACAACGCAGCAGAAAGGATAACAACGGAGAATATCAGAGCGACTTCTGTTCCGTTGTCCTGTGGGGCAAGTTGGCAGAGCACGCAAGCACATGGTTCCACAAGGGCGATATGTGCATTGTTTCCGGCCGTTTGGAAAGCCGCGATTGGCAGGACAAGAACGGCAATAAGCGTCGCTCGTGGGAAGTACAGGTTGAGAGTATCGACTTCTGCGGCGGCAAGAGCGAGGGAAAGCCAAAGGAGAACAGCGATTTTTCGGATATGCCGGAGGAAGATTCGGACGTTCCGTTCTGAGGTGATGGGAAATGAACGGGCACATTAAACTGCACCGTGCGATTACGGAGTGGGGATGGTACAAAGACCTCCCCACCTGCAAACTGTGGCTGCATGTCCTACTGAGAGCTAATTACAAGGATTGTGAGTGGCAGGGCATAGAGATTCCACGCGGTGCGTTTGCGACCAGTTACGCGGCACTCTCGGCGGAAAGCGGACTGTCTGTGCAGCAGGTACGGACGGCGCTCGGTAAACTGAAAAAGACCGGCGAAATCACGGTGGAAACCAATCGGCACTACACTGTGATTACCGTCAGCAAGTATGACGAGTACCAAAGTTGCGAGCGGGACGAAGTGACGGAACCGGCAAAATGTCCGTCGAAGCCTAAAGCGCCAAAGCCGGAAAAGCCAAAAGAGGCGGACTGGACGGAACGGTTTAACGAACCGGTACGCTCAGCGGTCGAGGATTGGCTCAGATACAAAGCTGAACGCAGGGAAGGGTACAAGCCGACAGGATTAAAAAGCCTGCTTAGTGCCATTGAAAACCACGTAAAGCAGCACGGCGAACAGGCTGTGGTCGAAGTTATCCGGCTGAGTATGGCGAGCAACTGGAAAGGCATCATCTGGGACAGAATCGGAGACAAGCCGAAGAAAACCAAAACGGATGCGCCGATGTTTAACGGTGCGCCCGCCGCCAGTGACTGGGAAAGTGAGTGGGCGGCACGAGTGAAAGCAAGCAGAAGGTGAAAGATGAAATTTGTAATCAAAGGCCCGCTGCCGGGACTGAATGAGCTGATCGAGGCAGAGAGACGACACCGGCAGGAGGGGGCGCGGCTGAAAAAGCAGTGCGAAACCGTTGTGATGCACGCGGCACGGCAACTTGGCGGTGCGGAGTTTCAGGAGCCGGTGTATATGATTTACCGGTGGTACGAAAAAGACAGGCGGCGGGATAAGGATAATATCTGCGCGTTTGGGCGCAAGGTTATTCAGGATGCGTTGGTGAAAGCAAGGTATCTGTCGAACGACGGTTGGAAGAATATCCGAGGATTTGAAGATCACTTTGAGGTGGATGCGAAGAATCCGCGGATTGTGGTTGAGATTTTGGGAGCGGATGAGGATGGTCAGTGATGAAATTTTGAACGCCGCAGTGGGGCGTATGAGACACCTCGGTGACATTACCAAAATAGACGGACGCACAGCACCGTGGGTTGACTGCATTATAGGCGGTTCGCCGTGTCAGGATTTGAGCATTGCGGGTAAGCGTGCCGGCCTGGCGGGTGCTCGTTCCGGTCTGTTTATGGAGCAAATACGACTTGTTAAGGAGATGAGAGAAGCAAGTGGAGCAGCTTACCCTCGATACATGGTCTGGGAAAACGTGCCCGGAGCATTCAGTAGCAACAAAGGACAAGATTTCGCAGCCGTCCTCGAAGAAACAATCAAAGTCATCGAACCGGAAGCCCCCGATATTGAAGTGCCTGACAAGGGATGGCCGACATGGGGGGGGTACCGCGACGTGGACGGACGATGGAGTGTTGCTTGGCGAGTGCTTGACGCTCAATACTGGGGAGTGCCCCAACGTCGCCGTAGAATCGCGCTTGTCGCAGATTTTAGAGGCTGCACCGCTGCCGAAATACTGTTTGAGCGCAAAAGCCTGTTTGGGGATTTTGCGGAGAGCGGAACGGAGAGGGAAAGACCTGCCGGAGAAGCTGAAAACGGCGCTGCTTATGCAGTCCGAATCCGAGGCGGATGCGACGGAGGCGGAAAAGGCGCTTTAGTGCAGACGGAGAAAAGCGGAACACTGGGAACTGGTAACGATCAGACGGTGTTCTGCCTGCAAGGCAACGGAATAGACCGCGCAGAAACCGCAGGGTGCAACGGTAAGGGATGGCGCGAAGATCAGAGCTACACGCTGAATACGGTTGATAGACCGGCAGTTGTATATAATGAGGAAACCATTACCAGCAAGACGAATGCCAACAATCCGCAACTCGGAGACCCTTGTCATACATTGGGAGCCACCGGAGCAGGACGTACAATTTTGGTCAATGACACCTGCTACGACATACAGCACCGCTCCGAGGCAGTACGGATTTATGACGGGACTGCACCTGCTCTGACTGCAAGAATGGGAACTGGTGGAAACAATGTACCGATTTGCATTGGTAATGGACAAGGCGATATTGCCAACCACTTAACACCGGACGTTTGCCAGACGCTGAACTGTATGCACGACCCGATGGCGATTATTACTCCGACCACATTAGACGGAAAAGAGCAAACGAGCACATTGTGCGCAAGGGATTATAAGGGTGTAGGACGCTGCGATACATTTGGACGCGTAATCAGCACACCGTCTGTCCGCCGCCTTACTCCGCTCGAATGTGAACGCCTGCAAGGCTACCCGGACGGTTGGACGGATATCGGAGAATGGGTAGACACCAAAGGAAAACGCCACAAGGAAAGCAGTGACGCGGCGCGATACAAGGCGCTCGGCAACTCTATCGCACTCCCGCCCTGGCGATTTGTGCTTTATCGGCTGTGTATGCAGCTCGGTCATGTCGGCACTATGGCAAGCCTGTTTGACGGTATCGGCGGTTTTCCGCTTATCTGGGAACAGATTAACGGAAAAGGCTCGTGCCTGTGGGCAAGCGAGATCGACGAGTTTCCGATTGCTGTTACGAAGCGGAGATTTAGCGAGTAAAACAGAAGAATAGGAGGAAAACGATGGGTGAATACATTAAGAGAGATACTGCCATAAGAGCGGTGATGGCGGCGAAATGGGTGGACGGTTCCGACGGTGCCATGGCAATGGAGATTGTTGCCTCGCCGCCAGCCGCCGATGTTGTGCCGGTGGTGCATGGGGAATGGGTGCGTCCGCACTGGGGATATAGCGGCAATTTTTGTTATGATTGTTCTGTTTGTGGTAATGAGGCAATGCACAAAGAATATAAATGGAAAGACAAAAAGATTTATCCTATTTGTCCGTGGTGCGGGGCGAAGATGGACGGAGGTGAAGGCAATGATTGAACTTAAATCTTGTCCTTTCTGTGGTGGAGAAGCGAGGTTGTTTGTAAATGACGGCGTAAGAGTGCTTTGTGCTAAATGTCACGCTTCTTCAAAAATTTTGGTGGACAGTGAATGTTACAAAACCAGTGCTGTTGAAAAAGTGATTGAAGCGTGGAACAGGAGGACAGAAAATGGCTGAGTATATTGAGCGTGATGCGGCGTTGGAAATCGTAAAGCGTACAAGCGGTGATTATGCAACAGCTTTTGCTGAGATACGCAAGATTCCTGCTGCCGACGTTGCGCCGGTGGTGCGGTGCAAGGATTGCAAGTACGCATATATCAATAGCTTTTCGGCTGCTTCGGGGGTTCTCTTTTGCTCTTCAAGTATGAAAGCGATGCAGCAAGACGATTTTTGCAGCTACGGCGAGAGAAAGGATGGAGATACAGACGATGAAGTTTAAGAAAGACGGGAAGGTGTACGACAATATCGACGCACTGCTGCGTGAAACCTGTTTTGCAGGAACTCACTACCACTGTGGAAGCTGCATGATTAGAGACAAGGCGCTCAAGGAGCAGGATAGTTGCTATGCCTATACAATCGAGCACCAAAGAGAAACGGCGCAATACTTTGGCTATGAGGTGATCGAGGACGACACGCCTGCTATTGCCGAGACAGTCGAGGAAAATAGTGAGGACGTGAAGCGCAAGCTGACCCGTGCGGACATCCTGCACGCGGCGGAGAAGTGCGTATGCGGACAGCGCGAGACGGAATACGGCACACCGGAGAATAACTTCAAAGCGATTGCGGAGCTGTGGGAGGCGTATCTTAATAAAGCCTGCACAAGGGGCGTGAACGTGCGCGTAGAGGCAAAGGACGTTGCTGTAATGATGGCGCTGCTCAAGATTGCACGCATTGCAGCAGGCGGCGGAAAGGCTGACAGTTGGATTGATCTTGCAGGCTATGCGGCGTGCGGGGCGGAATGTGAGGGAGTAACGGAATGAAGTTCAGAAAGAAACCTGTTACGGTCGAGGCTGTCCGGTGGACAGGGGAGAATCGTGAAGAAATCCGCAATTTCTGCAAGCATGGCGCTTTTTTCACTCCTGCTGTACAAGATACGGAAGGTCACACTACAAAGTGGAGTTTAGTTATTGATACCCTTGAGGGCGTAATGTACGCCGAAATCGGTGACTACATCATCAAGGGTGTAAACGGCGAGTTCTACCCCTGTAAGCCGGATATTTTTGAAAAGACGTATGAGAGGGTGGAAGAATGAAAAAGTTATTTATTTCTCAGCCTATGAAGGGCAAGACGGACGAAGAAATTCTCGCAGTCCGCGCAAAGGCTATCGAATCCGCAGAGCGTGAACTTGGTGAGCCGGTGGAAGTGATTGATTCGTTCTTCCGGAGCGCACCGCATGACGCGCGTCCTCTTTGGTATTTGGCGAAGTCGCTGGAACTGCTGTCTACGGCTGACGTCGCTTATTTTGCGAAGGACTGGGATAAGTACCGCGGCTGCAAAATCGAGAACGAGTGCGCTATTGCATACGGTATTGATGTGATTGAGGACTACCGCAATGACCATTGCTGAAATCGCCGCTCAGATGGGCGTTACGCCGGAAACACTGATACGGGAAGTGATTGCGAAGCATGTGACGGGCGGTATTTTACTGACGGCGCTGTTCGTGGTGCTGATGCTGGGCGCGATTGTGGCTACGGTTAAGCTGATGCGGAATGTGGAATACTGCGATATTGCGCCGATTGCCTTTGCGGCCGCTTTTATTGCACTGCTTGGCGTTATGATGTCGTGCGAGGAGCTGGTTGGCTGGTACGTTGCGCCGGAGACCACGGCAAACCAGTATATTGTAGAACATTATGGAGGTGTACAGAATGATTGACCTGCACAAGTTGGACAAGTTCCGGCTGAAAGACAGAGAACGCGAGTTTTACGGCTGCACCGGCGACAGCGGAAACGGTGTTTTCAAGGTGTATGTCGGCGGCAAGTCGTTCCGGGTGATCGCAAGCAACGGCATGGGATGGGAGCACGTCAGCGTTTCGCCCGGCTCTGCACAGCGCAAGTGCTGCCCGACGTGGGACGAGATGTGCGCTATTAAGGATATGTTTTTCGGCGAGGATGAGCGCGTTATGCAGTTCCACCCGCCTAAGTCGGAGTATATAAACAACCATCCGTACTGCCTGCACCTGTGGAGACCGGTAGATACGGAGATTCCGCACCCGCCGATGATTTGTGTTTGAAAGGAAGAAAATAATGAATGCAGTAAGTGAAGACGTAAAGATGCTCGTTGAAAAGGAACTGGAAAGCGCAAATGAGCGTTTTCCGCAGTTCCACTCGGAGCACGAAGGATGGGCAATCATTACGGAGGAAGCCGAGGAACTGCGGGAAGAATGCGACAGTATCGAGATGGCGATGGAGCAGCTTTGGCACCGTATCCGTGACGGTATCCCGACGGCGCAGCATGTGGATCTCGTTGAACAGTACGCCGAAGCGGCGGCTTGCGAGGCAATTCAGGTGGCGGCGATGGCGAGAAAGTACCTTGATATGTTGGAGCGGATGGACGAGTGAAGCGGTATAGCGCGGAGATGCGACAGTATCTGGACGAGATGCGGCGGTATGAAAATTGGAGGTACGGAAATGGCGAAGAAAAAGAAAGTCAACCCATACCGAATACCGGCGACGCAGGGTGACATAGAAAAAGCCAAACGCGACGCAACGAACACGGCGGTTGCGTCTACATGGGCAATTATGTTTAGCGTTCTACGGGATAAAGAAGGGTACGACTATGACCGATTACGGCGGATATGGGACGAAACAAACTACCTCGCAGACAGCATCGCCCGAAAATACGTTAAAATCGACGATCTGATTGAAGAACTGCGGGAGAATGGAATAGCATTAGCATGAAAAAGAAAAGCGAATGCGCTGGGTGCGCATACTGGCGGGTACTGGGTACAAGCCAAGGGTATAAGCTATGGGCGTGTCATTATTTGATCGACACGGGGAAATCGCGCGGATGTGAACCAGGTGTGGGTTGCGTCCGCAAGGCGGCGAGAATCAGCCGCCGCAGGCGATATACACAGCATGGTATGGAGGAGGTAGTGGCACACGACGACTAAAGAATGGCTTTTGCGTGCCGTAGGAATCGAGAACAACATTGCGTCGTTGGAAAACGCTCGTGTAAAAGCATGGACACGAGCGACGAGTGCAACGGCGACTATTAAGGAAACGCCGGGCGGTGGCGGTGATGTTACTGCAAACAAGGCTGATGCGTACATTGAATTGAACAATCAAATCAAACGAGAGCAGGAGCGGCTTGCGCTGGTGCGGGCTGAGATTATCAGCACGATCGCAAAAGTTCCGAGCAACGAACTCAGGACGTTGCTAACCGACCGGTATGTAAACGGATGCAAATGGAGGGACGTGGCGCGTAACCAGAATTACAGCGAATCCCATGTGAAGGGCGAAATGCATGTAAGAGCTTTACAGGCAGTGGAACGGATACGCACAGGTTGTGCATAACATTGTGGAAAACACAATACACAATAATACTAAACATGGTGGTATAATGATATCGTGATAAAAGCCCTAAAGGGCGGAATCACGGAGTTTCGTTCCTCCGCTTTCAGCCCGCCGAAAGGCGGGCACACGCCCGGAAGCCTGCGTGAGGGCTGACGGGTGACAAGCCTTTCTGTTTAACCCCAAATACCTACTTAAAGCGGTGGGGAGACCTGCCGCTGACCTGCTCCAAAGTCTGCATGAGGGCAGAGGAGCAAAACGCCTTTCGCGGAACGAAGGCATTGATTATCCTTTCTATTCTTTCGGCGTGTCTTTTGCGCGGCACGCCGATATGCTCCAAAGCCTGCATGAGGGTGACGGAGCAATAACATTTACGCTACAATGAGAATGGAATGCGGTGCCTACGGGCGACAGGCACCGCAAACATGCCCGGATGGCTGCGCGAGGCCGGACGGGTAACGCATGGAATCTTTTTAGCCAAGGGCAACGTGGCGGACTTTGGCAAGCCTTGCATGGTGGACGACGTGCAAGGCAATCTGTTCCCGAAGCTGCATGAGGCGGAGGGAGCACAACGCCTCCAACGAGGACGATAATATTCTGACAGCTCGGAAAGACGAGCACTGTTTCCGAACAATGCTGGACTGCTGCAACAGTTCGGCAGAGTTTCGCGGGTGCTTGCAGGCACGCCGCAACCGGGGTCGCTCCCCGCTGTAACCTTACGAGGAAATCAGCCGGATTACAGACCGATAGCAACTGCGACACGACGGAGAGCAACGCCGAACAGCCCATAATGAGAGGGAGAGTGCTACTGGATAAGCACTCACACGGACTTAGTGAGCCGAGAGCAAAACACCAGTTTGCTAACAAAGTTACAAAGCCGATACGGCGCTTTCGGGCGGCTAAGTACACGCCGCGAAAGAGCACCAGCTGCTTATCTCTTGTAAGCATACCTAATCATCAGGACGGAAACACAAGTAAACTTGCGAAAGTGAGGTTATTACCTTTCTGGATTTCATACAACCGTTCTGGACAGCTGAGAGATCACCGGTAAAAGCCCGGCGTACAGACGCGACGATAGCGTTCATACCTCCCTGTGGAGGTATACCGGTTTGCATAGTTGCTGAAAGCAGGTGCAAGTCCTGCGGAACCGAAACAGTCGTATAATGGGAAACCCCGCTCACCAAAGCCATAAGGTGAGCGGGGTTTGTCATGCTATTTAATTCTGTGGCCGAGACGGATTTCTTCTTCGGTCCAGCCGGCTTTACGGCGGAAGTAGTCTCTGCTCAACTCGGCTACATGCTTTTTACGGCAAGCAGGACAGTATTTAGACCGCGCGCCGCCGGTGAAATGCTCTCCGCACATCATGCAGATGTGCGGTATTTTGGCGTGCGCCGCCGAAATGGCTTTACCTGCGCCTATGTGCAGGTTTCTTTCGCAACCGCATGATTTTACCTCGGACGAGTAAAAGTACACTTGAGAGCGGTCAATCACGCGGCCACACTTTTTGCAGCGTGCGCGGAAACGGGTTTCTCCGTCCTCATTGCGATAGCGCTCTACGATCTCAAATGGTCCGTCGGCTTGCAACAGCGGCGGGAGAACATAGCCGACAGCATGTGCTTCCACGATCTTGGGAAAGGGAACGAACTTCGGCGGGGCGGCGGTTATACCGCGCTTGCTGTCCGTCTTGCGCTGGCTCTCCTGTTTGGCTTTCTGGCGGCAGGCATCGGAACAGTAATACTTTTCCGGGCTGTCTGGCGGAATTTCAGCGCCGCAGACCTTACAAAATCGGTCGGTGTGGCGGATGCGCTCCTTGCGGTAGTCCTCCATATAGGCGCGGCCCTGGGCGTTATCGGCGGCTTTGACCGCCTCGGCGGCGCAGTCCGGACAATAGCGCTGGCGTGCTGACTTGACGATATACGGCTTGCCGCATACCTCGCACAAGTCGGTGGAGCCAAGAGGGCGCACGGTGCCTTTCTCGCGTTGACGGCGGTTTGCTTCGCGCTGGCGCTCGGCGCGGCAGTCCGGGCAGTACCACGCACGCGGACCACCATCAAACACCTTGCCGCACTGGCGGCAGGTGCGCGGGCGCATGGTGGACTTAATGCTTTTTGCGGCGCAATCCGGGCACTTTACCTGATCATCGTACTGCGGCAGGAAAACCCCACCGCAGGAGATGCATTTTCTGGGTGCTCTTGTTGGCATGGCATTGCCTCCCTATGCGATGATGGAGATAACAACAGGATCGGAAATAATAACCTCACCTGCGTCCTCGCCGTACTCGTAAGAGTTACCCGCGATAACGGCGATGTGGCGACCGAAATAGTCACCGTTATAGCGCGCGGAATCATCCAGCGCGTTTACCTTGATACCGCATAATCCGTTGAGTTCCTCGCCGGTGTCCTCGCCGTTGTCCCAGATGTGGGAAACGTGGTCGATCTCACCGAGCGCGAAGGGCTCTTCCTGCTTGCGGACTGCGATGCATGCGTAATCAAAATCATATTCTTCCGCGACTGCGGCGATACGGTCGCGCTGCTCTTTGGTAAGGGTCATTGTTGTTACCTCCTGTTATGTATATTGTACCGCTGATTCGGTGCGGTGACAAGCGTTTTTTATATCTTCCGCTGCGGGTGCGTGAGCCGGGCGGGAGATTAAACAATTTCAAAGCTGACACCCTCAATGAATAAGATAGTACCGTATCCGGGAAGAAATGCACAACGGCGTCCAACCCATTCCGGGTGATTACCTTGGTAATCCTGATAGGTGGATTTGTAGTCGTTGCCGATGCGGTCGTATTCTGCTTTTGTGATGCGTACCATGGTAAGTCCTTTCTGCCCTCGTGACCTCCGGGGCGGGTGTGGTTAAGATGGTTAGTCAATAGCGCAGTAGGTAAGGGCATCATAGCCCATAGCAGCAAGCGCCTTGGTCATTACCTCGGCAGCGGTCTCGCGCTTGTATGCCTGACCGGGAATGTGGAAGCAGATAACCCAACGACGGTTAAAGCACTTCCACTCAAAGCAGCCACATCCGGCCTCCTTGCAAGCCTGCTCAATCTTGGCGGACTGCCAGCGCGGGAGCAGGAGCGAGGGAGCATCTAAATTGCAGGTGCCGCCGTCCTCAACTTGTGCGGCTGCGGCTTTGCCGATCTCGTACACCTTGCGCAGATCGTCGCGGAGCTTGGCGTACTTGCCGGTAAGCGGCTTGGGTGCTGCGGGCTTGGTGTCTGTCGGGTAGGCGGTCAGCAGATCGTTAAAGTCTGCGATTGCGTCGGCTTCGGTGCGTGCCGTGCGGCTGGTGATCTCTTCCCCGTTGGGATACAGGAGCATGGTCTCGTATTTGCCCGGCGCGAGTTCGCAGGTGTCGAGGATAACGCGGCGGCCGTTGTGTTTGTACTCGGTGTGTTTGATGGTGTTCATGGTGTGTAGCCTCCTGATTACTGATTTACTGATTCCCAAAAGACTTCAAAACCGATTTCAGCGGGTTCGCCTGCTGCGCTGGATGATTTGGATTCTTTATCAATCATATCGTCGATGTGTGCTTGCTCGTACTTGTGCTGCCACGATAGCGGCTCTCCGCCTCGCCAGCCATAATCGATTACATCATACTTCCGACCTCTGTATAAGTACGTCAGAACCGGAAAACCTTCCGGAGAGTATATCTTGCCGATAAATTTTGCTTTTATCATATCGATACCGCCTTTCAAAAATGAATTTGTGGCTGCGGGGCTTTGGGATGAACCCCGCGAGAACCTTTAGCACTTGGTGAGCAAGAGGCGCTGTGCGTGGGAAAGGTCGAGTTCGTAAGCCTTGCCGCCCTCGTGCGTGAGGGTGACGGTTGCGGTGCTCGTGCGGCGCGTGCCGCTTATCTTACGTGTGCCGGTGGCGGTTGCGGTAAAGAGATCGCCGCGAGTGCCGCGGTAGGTGTCGCCGATTGCGAAAGTCTTGTTGATGATGGTCATTGTGATTACCTCCTTAAATGCGTACACCGAGCAACATGCAGATGCGGCGAGCGTCGCAGAATGTGATCCAGTTATCCTTGCTCTGGTCTGCAAGGTAAGCGGCTTTGGCTGCCTTGTAGATGGTGAGCGCTGCGGTTTTCTTCTCGGTAAGGGTCTTAGTGTTTAACATGGTGTGTACCTCCATTTTGTTTTCGGTGGTTTGTGTTTTCCTTTACTGTGACTATAGTATATCAGTTAACTGATAATGAATCAATGCACATTCTATACAAATGTCAGTTAACTTATTTGTGCAATGTGTCAGTTTACTGATATGGTCTGGATGTGCTATCATAGTAGCACAAGGAGGCTTGAAAATGGCAACACAGAAATACACAGGCACAGAGGCGCAGAAGAGAGCCAGCACCGAATATAACCGGCGGCGCGACAACATTATGCTGCGCCCGACAAAAGAGGAAGGCGCGCAGATCAGGCAGGCCGCAGCCGATGCCGGACAGAGCGTGCAAGGCTATGTACTGGGCGCTGTGCGCGTCCAGATGGACAAGGACAAGGAGGAGAAAGCGTAGTGTATGACAGAGTAGATGCAAGCAGCGGAGAGAGCCTTTGCCGTACTATGGCGGAGGAATGCGATACCGCGATCTTAGCATTTTCCACAGGTAAGGACAGCATTGCAGCATGGTTGCAGCTGAGGAAGTATTTCAAGCATGTAATCCCGTATTATTGTTACACTGTGCCGGGTCTGGAATTCGTCGAAAACAGCCTTGCGTACTATGAGGATTTTTTCGGCACTCACATTTACAGACTGCCGCACAGATCACTGTACCGGCTGCTGCGAAATCTGGTCTTCCAGTCGCCGGAGCATGTAACCAAGATCGAGGCGCTGGACTTGCCGGGAGAAGAATATGACGATGCCGAAATTGGCGAGATCATCCGCGAATGCAAGCGCCTGCCGGAATGCGTATACACTGCGACCGGCGTTAGAATGGCAGACAGCCCAATGCGGCGTATCGCCATGAAAACACATGGAGCGATCAACCACAATGCAAAGCGGTTCTATCCGGTGTTCGACTGGGTAAAGGCCGACCTGCTGCGCGAATTTGATGCAAGCGGTGTTCGGCTGCCGGTAGACTATAAGCTGTTCGGCAGAACGTTCGATGGTATTGATTATCGGTTCTTGAAGCCGATCAAGGAGAATTTCCCGCGGGACTACGAGAAGATTATCACATGGTTCCCGCTGGCAGAGTTGGAGTTATTCAGGAGGGGCGAACTGTAATGGGATATTGGAACGACGACGAAGTTAAGGAAACAAAAGATGATCACATTGAATTAGAGCAGCTCGAAAGCGAGTGCCTCGATGAACTGGGAGACGTAGAAAAGAGTTTCCGTGAGCGCATGGGCGCTGAGAACAAGCGATTCCGCGATATGTGCGACACTGAATATTGGTGTTGTATCTGCTTTACCAGCAGGGCGCAGAAAGAGGAATTTCTCGCATCCCTCGAATTCGATACCGATCTAAAGTATATCGAAGGCAAGGAATTCGCGCGGGCAGTCAAGCGTCCGATTAAGACCGAAGATATGAAGTTTGCGCGAATCGGCAAAGGCTCAAAAGAATATTTGAGCAAAATCATTGGTGAATAAATATAACGGAAAGGATTATCTGCGAAAGATAGTCCTTTTTGTATATTTGAAAGGAGGTGTGAAGCATGGGGAGTGGTTATGGTAGTGGCAGACTTGCAAACCGTGGTCGTTCTGGCGGTGTGCGCCGTCGTAGCGTAGCGGTTGGCCGTCGTGCGGCTGGCGCTCGTGGCGCTCGCTCGTCCTCGACCTAAGCAAACACAACTCAACAGACAAAGCACCGAGACTTTCCCGGTGCTTTTCTATTGGGTGAAAGGAGGTTATGAAATGCCGAGAGGCAGACCGAAGAAAGTAATTGATCTTGAAGCCGTCGAAGAACTTGCCGCAGAGGGCAACACCCAAGCGGACATTGCGGACGCTCTGGACTTTGCGAGAGGAAACTTCCTGAATCGCAAGGATGTAAGGGCGGCTTATGTACGCGGCGTGTCACAGATGCGCTTGCGTTTGAGACATTGGCAGGTACAGGCGGCTAAAGGTGGAAATATACAAATGCTGATCTGGTTAGGCAGGCAGTACCTCGGGCAGAGCGATACCCCTGCGCCGATGGAAAGCGACAACGACAACGGTGTGCAGCCGCTCGTTGATATGCTGATGAAGCCTGCACCGGACAGAGACATAAAGGATTTTGAAGATGGATAATATCCCCGCACCGTTCACGAAAAAACAAGTGGATTATTTCTATAAATCCCTTCATAGCTGGTTCAACGTGGCCGAGGGCGGCAAGCGTGGCGGTAAGAACGTATTGCAAACAACGGCGTTCTGCGCTCGATTGGAAAAGCACCCGAACAGATTCCACCTCATTGCAGGCGTTTCTACTGCGTCGGCAATGCTTAATATCATCGACTGTGACGGTTACGGCATGATTAACTATTTCGGCAAGCAGAATTGCCGGGTAGGTAAGTACCAGAACCGAGACTGCATCTACGTCAAAACGCGGAACGGCGCTGAGAAGATCGTGCTTGTATCCGGTGGTCGTAAAGACGGCGACGAGAAGAACATCAAGGGCAACACTTACGGCCTTGCGTATATCACCGAGGCAAACGAGTGCCACCCTAAGTTTGTGCAGGAAGTCTTTGACCGTACCATGACGAGCGGCGACCGTGGCATTTATCACGATCTTAACCCGAAGGGCGAGAACCACCCGTACTACACAGACGTGCTCAACTTCCATATGGAGAAGCAGCGGGAGAACCCAAACTACGGTTTCAACTACGGACATTTCACCATTGCAGACAACCTTTCCGTATCGGATGAACGCTTGAAAGAAATCCTTGCGACATACGACCGCAAGAGCATCTGGTATCAGCGTGATATCCTCGGTATGCGACGTGTTGCAGAGGGTCTGGTTTATCCTATGTTCTCGACCGAACTGCACGTTACGGATGGTGAAGGTTCCGGCAATCGCTGGTTTGTGTCCTGTGACTACGGCACGATTAACCCGACCGTGTTCCAGCTTTGGCGGTTTGATGAAATGACCTGCAAATCAACTTGCGTGCGTGCGTATCGGCACGACAGCCGCAAGGAGAAGAAACAGAAAACAGATGAGGAATACTACGCCGATCTTGAAACGTTCGTTGGTGGTCAGTATATCGAGGCGATCATTATTGACCCCTCGGCTGCATCGTTCAAGGAAACAATCCGCAGACACGGATTCCGTGTGCGTGACGCAGACAACAGCGTGCTTGACGGTATCCGCCTGATGGGAACGCTGCTTGCTGCTGGTTATGCACAGTACAATGCAAGCTGTACCGGGGCAATCGACGAATTCGGCATGTATATGTGGGACGATAAATCCCCCGAAGATGCGGTCATCAAGGAATTCGACCATGATATGGACGCATCACGCTATTACTTCCAGACGATAGTGCGCCGAGAGGTTAGAGCAAGGGGGCTTGTGAATGTTTGAACGGTTGAAGCAGTTAATAAAGGCGGTGAGGCAAGCAATGATTCCGGCAAACAAAATTGAAGAACTGACAGGGGCGACGGCGGTCTATGATTCCACGATGCAGTCAAACATTGACCTGTGGCGACGGATGTATATGGACGATGCCGAGTGGCTCGGTCAGCACGGCAACCGGAATGTTACGTCTTGCGGTCTGCCGTCGGCTATCTGCCGAGCAGTAGCACGCCCAACCACCATTGAAAGCACCATCACTGTTGATGGCGGCGCACGAGCAGAATTCCTAAACGAAAGCCTGCGCGGTATGATTCCACACATGCGAATTGACGTTGAAAAGGGTCTCTCGGTCGGCGGTTTCTTCTACAAGCCGTTTGTATCAGAGAACCGTGTGCTTGTGGACTTTAACACAGTCGGCAGCGCGTACCCGGTCAGCGTTGACAGCAACGGAGAGATCACAGCAGCAGTATTCGCGGATACCAAGCGAGAAAAGAACCGATATTATACCAAATTGGAGTACCACGAACTGAAAAGCGGCGTGTACACCATCAAGAACAAGGCGTACAACTCCGACAAGAACGGTAGTATCGGCTCGGAAGTACCGCTGAATACTGTAGAGGACTGGGCACAGATTGCACCGGAAACGACGATTCAGAACGTAGAACGCCCGCTTTTCGGCTTTTTCAAGGTGCCGATTGCAAACAACATCGAGCCGGAAAGTCCGCTCGGTGTATCGCTTTACAGCGGCGCAGCAGTTGACCTAATCCGGCAGGCTGACCAACAGTGGGAGCGGCTCATGTGGGAATATGAAAGCGGCGAACGCCGTATCCTGATGAGTGATTCTGCGATTCCACAGCGCGTTGTAGATGAGCACGGACTATCGCACACGAACCCGCTGCTCCGTGACCGTCTGTTCCGCCGGATGCCGTTTGAAAACGTAGACTTCTATCAGGAGTTTTCACCGGAATTCCGCAACGATGCACTATACAAGGGCTTCCAAGACACCTTGAAGATGATCGAGCTGAACTGCGGCTTGTCTTTCGGAACGCTGTCCGACCCTCAGACGGTAAATGCAACTGCAACCGAGATCGTATCCAGTAAGCAGACAATGTATGTCACTGTGAGGGATACGCAGGCGGCACTGGAACACGCTCTGAACGGCCTGCTGTACGGCATGGACGTTTACGCCACGCTTTATGGCCTTGCACCTGCTGGTGATTGGGACTTGCAGTGTGATTGGGGCGACGGTGTTGTGCAGGACACCGAGAGCAAGCAGAAAGAACTTGCGGATATGCGCAATGACGTTTCTGCCGGTCTCATTCGAGGTGAGCTGTACATTGCAAAGAAGTACGGCGTAACCGAGGAAGAAGCAAGGGCAATGATGCCGAACGCGGAAAAGCTAACAGATGATGAAGAATAAGCAAACTGTTAGCAAATTGACTTTGACAATCGCATATCCCACTTTAATAAAGTGAATCCAGCGCCGCAAGGCGCTTTTTTCATGCCCGCAACGGCATTAAACTACGGAAATTGGCTATCCTGCAAGCCTAAAAGTGCAGGCAGATCGGTGACGGCGACCACCTAAAACGCCTAATCTGAAAGGAGTACACACATGAAGAAAGAAGAACTGTTAGAAATCGGTCTGACTGACGAACAGGCAGATAAGGTTTTTGCACTGAACGGCAAGGACGTTGAGAAATACAAGTCACAGGCGGCAGAAGCCAAGAAAGACGTTACCGACCTGCGCGACCAGCTCACCCAGCGCGACAAGGACATTGAGGACTTGAAGAAGAATGCGGGCGACGCGGACGACTTGAAGACCAAGCTCGACACCCTGCAGAAGAAGTACGACACCGACACCGCAGAATTCCAGAGCAAGCTCGATGCCCGCGATTATGCGGACGCAGTACGCGCCGGTATCGCCGCAAAGGGTATTAAGTTTACCTCCAAGGCGGCAGAAAAGGCATTTATCGCTGACCTGACCGCAAACAAACTGGAAATGAAGGACGGCACGCTGACCGGCTTTGACGATTACTGCAAGAAGCAGCAGGAATCCGACCCGGCGGCATTTCAGAGCGAAAAACCTGCTCCGACGTTTGCAAATCCGATTCAGAATCCCGCACCGCATGCGGTAAGTGCTGCCGGTCTGGCTGCACAGCGGTATTCCGCACAGTTCGCACCCAAGGGAAAGGAGTAAATAACCTATGGGCACTTATGTAAACAAAGTTGACGGTGCACGCAAGCCGTCTATCCTCGCAAGCGAAGTTGGTCTGATCACCAAGACCCGTCTCATTCCCGCAACCCTCGGCACTGCTGATGGCAATCGAAAGGTTGTTAAGCAGGGCACTATCTTCCCGCTGAACGACAACACCGCAGAGGGCATCGTGTTTGAGGACGTGGACGTAACCAACGGCGACCGTGTAGCTGCTGTTATTGTTGCTGGTCGTGTATATGTAAACCGCCTTCCCGCAGCACCCAGCGCGGACGATAGCTCCAAGACTGGCGCAAAGTCCACCCTCGAAAAGAGCGGCGTTGTTTTTGTTAACGCGCCGGAAACCACCAGAGCGTAAAGGAGTAATAACCTATGGAATTTGTAGAACTGCTGAAAAAAGCTGAACTGCTGGACTTCGGTCAGAATTTCAAAATTGCACGCCCGGAGCTGTCCGGCGACCGTCTATTCCCCGACCAGAAGACCCAGAATATCACCGCAAAGTACCTCGCAATGTCTGAAAGTGCATACCTGCCGACCATGGCAACCGTGCATGCGCTCGACGCAGAGGCACAGATCGGCTCCCGTCCGACCGCAAGCATCGTAACCGTTGAGAAGCTGCTCATCAAGCGCAAGATCAACCTTTCTGAGCGTGTCCGTCTGCTCCGCAACCACGGCGTAAGCACCAACAACGAGATTCTGGATTACATCTTTGGCGATATGGCACGTCTGGCCGAGGGTGTAAAGACCCGTACCGAGGTTGCAAAGCAGGAACTGCTTGCAACCGGCAAAATGACCATCAACGAGAACCACGTCAACACTACGATCGACTTCGGCGTTCCGACCGACCACACGAACAAGGCTTTCGACTGGTCTACCGAGGCAAAGGCAAAGACCATCCTCGACGATATTCAGGGCGTGCGTGACGCTGCTATTGCAACCGGCCGCGTACTGCGTGAGATCGTCACCAGCTCGGCTGTTCTCAGCCTACTTGCTAAGAGCGCTGTTATCCAGAACGCGCTGTTCGGCTCTGCTTTCGCGGGCCGTCTGGCAACTCAGGACGAGATTATGAGCCTGTTCTCCCGTCTGTTCGGCATTGAGCGAATCACTGTAAACGATCAGGTTTACAACTACGAAAAGGCAGACGGCACGCTGACCACTCAGCGCTACTTCCCGAAGAACAAGATTGCGTTCCTCGCAACCATGGCAAACGGTTCGTTCGGCGCTGGCCTGTGGGGTGTAACTCCGGAGGAGGAAGCACAGGGCGCGTTTACTGCTGCATCGCAGAACCAGTACATCACCATGACCCAGTGGCAGACCCCCGACCCGGTTGCAATCTGGACTAAGGCATCCGGTATGTTTATCCCGGTTCTGCCCGACCCGAACGGTCTGTACATTGCAACTGTAACCCTGCCGTCGTAAAGAAAGGAGCAATCCGCCGTGTACGCAAACTATGACTTTTACCGCACCTGTTACAAGGGTAATCTGATTGATGAGAAGGATTACGACCGCGTAGCAGGGAGAGCGGCGGATATTATCTCTTGCGCAACGCTCGGACGCTCTGACGGCGTTCTGAGCGACGCTGTAATGCACCGAGTAAAACGCCTTAACTGTGCGCTGGCAGAAGTCATGCACAATCAGGAAACCGCAGAATCCGCCGTCTTTTCTACGGACGGCGGCGCGGTATCCTCTGAGAGTGTCGGCTCGTGGTCTCGCAGTTACGGCGCTAACTCCGCTATTGCTGCACAGGTGCAGAGCATTGAAGATCGGCAAAAACGACTTATCGCACAGTATTTGTGCGGTACTGGCTTACTCTATGGCGGTATCGGCTGATGAAGTATCCTATTACTCCGGAATACCTTGAAAACGCGCCTAAACCGCTTGTGAAAGCAATCCTCGCAATGGAAGATGACCTGTTGCGTGAGATTTGCTCTCGCTTCAAGCTGACCGGCGAACTGAATGAGGTAACGATAAACGACATACGCACACTGAAAGCATACGGTCTGGATATGTATACCATCGAACGGCGTATCGCAAATCATACCAAGACCAGCACAGAGGAAGTGCAGGATGCGCTTGACCGCGTTGTAAAGCTGAACCGTGAGTATTACGGCGAGCTGTCCGACAAGGCAGGTATTACAATGCCACTTGAAATCGTGACGGCACGAGAAATTGAACTGATTCGCAAGCAAATGCTCGATGAGTACCGCAACATTACCCGTTCTTTGGGTTTTGCTGTGCAAACGAACGGCGAAATCGTGTTCCGCCCTATCGCTAAAGCCTATCAGGCTGTGCTTGATAAGGCAGAAATGAAAGTGTACTCCGGCGGCTTCACGGTGCAGCAGGCGCTTGAAGATGCTGTACGGGAACTGGCTGACAGCGGTATTCGCACCGTTGATTATGCGTCCGGTTGGATGAACCATGCTGACGTTGCGGCGCGGCGCGCTATTGTAACCGGTCTGAATCAGGTTACATCCAAGTATGCCGAAGAAGCGGCGGAGGTGTTGGAAACCGACTTATACGAAGTGACCGCCCATCGTGGAGCACGCGATAAGGACAAACCGCACGTTTGGTCAAATCATAAGCGCTGGCAAGGCAAGGTATACGCCACGAAAGACGGCAGCAAGTACCCGAATATCTACAAGGTTTGCGGATTGGGACATGTGGACGGTCTGGAAGGAAGTAACTGTCGACACCACCGGCATCCGTTTTTGGAGGGCGTTTCTGAGCGCGTCTATACGGACGATGAACTAAAGAACATCGACCCGCCGCCGTTTGAGTATCAGGGCAAGACTTACACCGCCTACGAAGCGACGCAGATGCAGCGCAAGTTGGAAACAGCTATGAGGAAGCAGACACGGCGTAGGATGGCGTTTGAAGCTGCCGGGGATACCGAGCAAGCCGACAATGCAAGGATACGTCTGCAAGCGTTACGGCGCGAATACAAGGCGTTTTCCGAAGCGGCAGAATTGCCGACACAGTTTGAAAGGGCAAAGGTGACAGCATGAAATTACCGCACACTGTGACGATCTTTCAGCCGTCCGGCAGAACAGTGCTTACAGGCGTGTTGCTGGAAAGCACCAGAGGCACAGCGGCAACGAAAACCGCACTCAACAGCGCGGATTCCGTCACGCTGCATATCCCTCTGCCGTGCGAACTTACGCTATCGTCTGAAAAGGACTATTTCGCCCGTGGTGACGTTCCGGACGAGGGCAGTTACCAGAAATGCCGTGAGAAGCACGAGACATACCGGGTGACAAGCGTTTCGCGCTATGACTACGGCCTGTTGCAGCATTTGGAGGTGGGCGGACGATGATTCACTATTCTCTGAATCTGAAAGTGCCGAAAAACGTACTGGAAAAGCGCGTCGTAAAGGCTAACAAGTGGCTTTGCGAGGAAATCATCAAGGACACCGATCAGTTTGTTCCCGCGCGAACCGGAGCGCTGGCAATGAATGTGCACCGACAGGGGAATACCATCGTTTATGCGTCCCCGTATGCACGATTTCAGTATTACGGCAAGGTGATGATTGACCCGGCAACCGGCAGCACGTTTGCACCCAAGGGCACACGCAAGGCGTTGACAGACCGGAACCTCAAATACAGCAAGGGGATGCACAAGAACGCGCGTCCTCACTGGTTCGAGGCAAGCAAGGCGGTGAATGAAACGCGCTGGATGGAAGGAGTGCGCAAGATTTTGACCGATGAGTGAGAAATTGAACACGGTAACAGCTCGTGAACAAGACGGTGTTTCACGGGCTGTTCTTTTGTGGCTGAAAGGCTATGCTCCCGAAATCGAGTTTGAATATCTCCCGCCGGAACGGTCAGGCATGATGCTTACCAGTGTACAGAGCGCGTATAAAACCGCACAGTACATTGACGGCGGATATGCTGCACAGTACCCGTTCGGCGTGATGTATCGCGCCCTGCCGACCGACAGCGAGGAACGTCTCGACGTTGAATCCTTGCTGAATGAGCTGGGAGCATGGGCGGAAGAAAACCCGCCTAATCTCGGCGAGGGAATGACCGTCACATCTGTTGAGAGAACGACCCCTGCGGGGCTTATCGCTCGATACGAAGATTTAACCGAGGATTATCAAATCCTCTTAACCATTAACTATGAAGTTGAGGTGTAAAAATGGCAACTACTGAAAAGATCAAACGTCCTCTTATTGCTCATTTTCTGGATACCAGCGATAAGATGGGCGAGTATTCGGCTGCAAAGTGGGCACGAATCGGCAAGAACGTAACCGAAGCATCTACGGACTATGGTGCACAGACCGAGACCGAGCAGGACATTATTTCTGATTCTGCAACTACTGAGATTACCGGCTATCAGCCGACCATGAGCGTTTCTCAGCAGTGCACCAAGGGCGACGATGTGTTTGAGTTTATCGACAAGAAGCGTCGCGCTCGTGCTACTCTGGCAGATTCTCACGCATGGCTGCTGAATGTGGACATGTGGAATGCTACCAGTGACAGTGACACTGCAACCTACGTTGCAGAAGTACAGGAAGTATCTGTACAGGTTGATACCTACGGCGGCGCGGGCGGCGAATCTCCGACGCTGGAATATACGCTGAACTATGTAGGCGACCCGATTCCGGGCACTGTGAAGATCACCGGCGGCGCACCGGTATTCACTGCGAACGTATCCGTATAAGGAGGTAACGAGGAATGGATAGTATCCGCGTAAACAGCGGCGTAAAGGTTATTGAAGTCAACGACAAGGGAGAGACGATCTCCCTTCCGCTGTCTGATGATAGCTTTGTCAAAGGCTTTTTCGACCTGCTGAATGAAATCAAAGACAAGGCAACGGCTATTTCCGAGAAGAAAGGCGACGTTCTGGACACTCTGGACGATATCGTGGCGTTTGATAAAGATGTTAGGGACAAAATCGACGCGCTGATTGGCGAAAATACTTGCGCGAAGGTGTTTGGTGCGGTGCTTCCGTCCTCCGACCAGTTCCTTGATTTCTTCGCACAGCTTACCCCCATCATTGACAGCCATGTTGAGAAGCGTGCAGCAAACATGAGCAAGTACAGCGCGGAGCGTGTCGGCAGTGTTTAACATGCTGCTCGACCGCCTGCCAAGCTCTTACAAGGGGTATCTGATTCGCACGGATTACAGAATCGGCATTCAGATTTCCCTTGCACTGGACGACCCGAATTTAAGCGATAATGACCGTGTATGGGTGGCATTATCCTTGCTTTACGGAGCAGGGATGCCACCCATTGACATTGCACTGGAAGGTTTGCAGTGGTTTATTCGCTGTGGCGACGATAGAGAGATTGAACCCGGCGGTAAACGCATGATGTGGTTCGATTTCGATTCTGCACGGTTGTACGCATCGTTCCGGCAGACGTTCGGCATTGAGCTGCACAAGGTCAATCTGCACTGGTTTGAGTTTATGGCAATGATGGAAAGCCTTAACGAGGATTCGGCAATGTCTCATGCCCTGCAAATCAGAGGCACGGACACAAGCAAAATGAAGGGAAAACAGAAACAGGAATACGAACGTCTCAAACGTAATTTAACCCCTGCACCCGCACTTTCCGAGGAGGAAAAGGAAGCTATTGACGCTTTCTGGGCGCAGATCAATTAGAAAGGCGGTGAATAAATGGCGGATGGCTCTATCAGAATCGACGCTACTGTAAGCGACGAACAAGCGAAAAAGCAGATTGCACAAATGACGAAAGACATTGAGAAGCAATCAGCCGCCGTAGATAAACAAGCCGCAAAGGTACAAAAACTTGCTGAACAGTGGAACAAGGTAGCCGCTGGCGGCACGAAGGGCATTAAAATGCAAGCCGACCTTGCAGCAACGGAGAAAGAAGCCGCACGTCTGGCTGCTCGGTTGGATGAAGTAAACGCTGAGATTGAAAAGGCTCAGAGCGATTACAACACCAAACTGAAACAGGCGGCAACGGGCGCAATCCCACAGGAGGAATTCTCGGAATCGGCGCAAAAGCTGAATTCGCTTGTTGCTGAATCGGATAAATTGGGCGAAGCTCTGCGAAACGCAGATGATAAAGCGGCACAACTGAAACAACAGCTTGCCGAGATCAAGCAATCGTCCACGATGAGCAGCGCCGGTCAGAATGTACGGCAAAACCTTTCCAATGAGACCACGCAGTTAGAGAACATGAAGGCCGGGCTGAAACAGTCCAAGTCGGAAATGAATGACTTCGTAAGTCAGACAAATTCCAAAATGGCTAAGCTGAAACGAGTTATTGCGGGTTTGGGCGCTGGCTTGAAAACGTCTGTCGGAAGTCTACAAAATTTTCTCGGCGGCAAATTGGGCGCAGCGATTGACAAGCTCAAAGCCAAATTCTCCAGTTTCGGACGTTCCAGCCAAAAATCTATGAAGAAAGCAACGGGCGGCGTGCAGTCGTTCGGGGTGCGTCTGCGTTCTATCGTTGCGGGCGCGTTGTTCTTTAACTTGATTTCCAAAGCGCTTACGGCAATGGCTGACCGTTTGGGCAAGGCTCTGCTTGCGAACCAAACGTTTGCAAAGTCGTTTGGGCAGGTGAAAAGTAACCTGCTGACGGCATTCCAACCTATCTATGAATCTATCATTCCGTTGCTGAATAAGTTAATGCAGGCTCTTGCACAGGTAACGGCGCAGATGGCGCAGTTTATCGCGTCTGTGTTCGGTACGACCGCACAGCAGGCACAGGAAAATGCAAAGGAACTGAACAAGCAAACGGATGCACTGGATTCCACGGCATCGTCTGCGAAGAAAGCTGAAAAGGCTCTTGCATCGTTCGATACAGTCCAGAAATTAAGCAATAATAGCAATAACACGACCGACCCGAGCGCACCTAAGTTTGATACGGATTATTCCGCAGTAAAAAATCAGACACCGCAATGGCTCACTGACTTCTGGAAAGTATTTCAGGATTCGTGGGCGCAGTACGGACAGCAGACCATTGAAAGCGCAAAGAACGCTCTTTCTGCGCTGAAAGACATGGTTTCCGCTATCGGCCAGTCATTTATGACAATCTGGACGAACGGAACCGGACTTGAAACGCTTAACAACATTCAACTGCTGCTGCAAACCATCTTCGATCTGATTACCGCAATTGCAACGGCATTTACCAATGCGTGGAACACGAACAACACGGGCGAACAGATGTTGCAAGCAATTATGAACTTGCTGAATACGATCATTCAGATTATCACATCTATTGGGCAGGCGTTCATTGCGGCATGGAACGATGGTAACGCGGGACAAATCATGCTGCAGGCTATCATGACAGCGATTACGAATGTTGTTAGCTTTGTAAATTCCATCGGTCAGGCGTTCGTTGTTGCTTGGAATCAAGCCGGTTTGGGCGAAAGCATTATGGGACACATCATTTCTATCATCACGAACATTGTAAACGCAATCGGAAACATCTCACAGAGATTGCAGGAAGCGTGGGAGAAGAACAATAATGGCGTGCAAATTTGGGAAGCAATTCTCGGCATTGTTGATTCTATCCTCGGATTTATTGACCGAATCACGGAAGCTACTGCACAATGGGCGGCACATCTTAACTTTGAGCCGCTTATGGAATCTATCAAGAATATCCTGCAAGCGATCAAGAATCTTGCGGATTCGCTCGGTGATGTACTGGGTGATTTGTACGAAAATGTTGTCCTTCCGATGCTGACGTGGGTAATTCAAACCGGATTGCCGGGTTTGGTTAACCTGCTTGCAAGCGTGATTCAGTTCCTTGCGGAGCATAAGACATTGCTTGCACTTCTCACTGACGCAGTAATTGGCTTTGTTACAGCGTTCAAAATTGCTTCTATCATTCAGCAGCTTGCGTCTATGGCAACGGCAATCGGAAAGGTAGTCTCCGGAATTAGCCCGCTGACGGCTGTATTGGCTCTTGTAATTGCGCTGACTGCCGGAATTATGAGTGCATGGAGCAATCTTACTCCTCTGGAACGTGCAACAACCGTTATTTACGGAATTGTTGCCGCTGTTGCTGCATTGGCTGTTGCACTTGGTGCAGTAACCGGCGCAGCGGGTGCTATAGCGGCGGCTGCTGCATTGGCTATCGGCATTGGCATGGTGTATAAGAACATCAACGCTGCAAGCAAACGATCTGCATCGTCCACAAGAGCCTACAGTCTCGGCAATGCCGATCGACCTGTTGCGCCTTATTCGCTTGACATTCCTGCCCTAGCAAACGGCGCGGTTATCAGCCCGAACAGCGAATTTCTCGCTCTGTTGGGCGATCAGAAAAGCGGCGTGAACGTGGAAACCCCGCTGTCTACCATGATTGATGCGTTTAACGCGGCACTGGATGCACGCGGCGGCACCGGCAACAGCAGTCAGCCTATCGAGCTTTACATCGACGGCGCGAAGTTTGCACGCATTACCGGCCCGTACAACAGCGGCGAAACGCGGCGGCGCGGCGTGAGTCTTGTAACAGGAGGTGCATAAATGGAACTTACCGTAGACGGCAAGAAGTACAACGTCATTGTTACAAGCCTTACCCGTAAATTTCAGGTGCTTGACGGCGAGAACGCAGAGCGAACGCTCAGCGGCGCAATGATTCGAGACATTATCGGTACGTTTTACAACTACGAGATTACGATTCTTCCCGCAGTTGGCAAGTACGGCGACTACGATGCGCTGTACGAGGTTCTGAGTGCACCGCAGGACAGTCACAGAATTGTTGTTCCGTATGCACAGAGCACGCTTACGTTTAACGCATATGTTACTGCTGGACAAGATAACCTCATTCGCAAGAAACCCGGAGAAGCATACTGGACGGGACTTTCCGTTCAGTTTATCGCAATGGCACCGCAAAGGACGTGACACATGGGAACCAATACAATCACATATCTTGACCGCACGTTCGATGCACACGATGTAATCAGCGGAAATGCGTATTATGCGCGTCCGCTGAACAGTGCCTCGCTGGAAATCGACACGTTTTCCTTTGATGTGCAGTCGGATGATACCAGTTTAACGGAGTTTATCCGTAACACCCCACTGACTTTCTACCATGACGGAAATCAGATGGGGATTTTTTATGTGCAGACAATCTCTCGCACCTCTATCAACACTTACCACTTTACCTGCACCTCGACCGTTGGTCTGTTGGATGAAACCTACCACGACGGCGGTATTTATACCGGCGAAACCGTGCGCGAAGTTTGTTCGGACATTTGCTCACCGCTGACCTGCTATGTGAAGTCCAACATTGCAAATATCAAGCTGTATGGCTGGCTGCCTATCGCAACACGGCGCGAAAACCTCGCACAAGTGCTGTTTGCTATCGGCGCAACGCTGAAAGTGGACTACAATGGCGCAATCCGTATCGAGGGCTTGTGGGACGGACAGTCGAGCGAAATCACCGCAAGCGAAATGTATGCGGGCGGCTCGGTAGAATATGCAACTCCGGTTACGGAGGTTATCGTTACTGAGCACGCCTATTCGCAGAGCGCAACGGAAGTTACGGAACTGTTCAACGGCACGACCTCGGAGGGCGATAAGATCACGTTTGACGACCCATGCTATGACCTCGAAGCCGCAGGCTTTGAAATCACGGAAAGCGGCGCAAATTATGCCATTGTTACTGCTGGTTCCGGCGTGCTGAACGGCAAGAAGTACACTCACGTTACGCGACAGATTATCACCCCAACAAATACCCGCAGCCGCAGCTTGGTTAAACAGTCGGACAACACGGTAAAGGTTGAGAACGCAACGCTTGTATCTCTGGTAAACGCAAACGCTGTTGCGGAACGCCTTGCCGAATATTACAGCCACAATGAGCGCATCAACAACAAAATCGCCATCAAGCGCGAAATTCCCGGCGATGTAGTGCAGATTACGCACCCTTACGGCGGTGAAGTAACCGGATGCATTGAAAGCGCCGATGTTACCGTATCCGGCAGACTGGCGGCGCAGGAAAGCGTGCTGGTTGGCTATAAGCCACAGGATATTGGAGAGCAAGAATATTACGATACGGTTGAGGTTCTGACCAAAGACGGGACGTGGACTGTGCCGGATGGAGTTACAAGTGTCCGTATTGTTCTGATTGGCGGCGGTGCAGGCGGCGATTCAGGCGAACGCGGTGAAAACGGCGAAAGTACAGATGAAGCTACCAATACCAACGGAACTCTACGCCCCGGAAAAGGAGGAAAAGGAGGAAAAGGAGGAACCGCAGGCAAGGGCGGAAAAATTTATACTATCGAACTGAAAGTAACTCCAAACGATCAATTCAATGCAAAAATCGGCGTTAAAGGAGTAGGCGGAGAATATACCTCTGATACTGTGAATGCAGGAACAGCTGGCACGGACACTTCTTTCGCGGGATATACATCGCAAGATGGCGCATCATCTTCTGAGGGATTTTCTGAACCGACAACGGGAATAACGTATGGTGTATGGGGAACCGATGGAATCACAGGCGCAGATGGCGGTGATGGAGGTGTTCCAAGCACCGATGAAAAGGTGAGCGGCAATCCGGGAGGCGATGTTTTAACATATCTCGGAGGAAAGGGTGGAACTGGCGTTCGTGGAACCAAAAGAGATGGAACCGTTGTAGGCGGTTCTGGCGGTGGCGGCGGTGGCGCTGCGTATGGCATAAATGGTTCGGATGGCGGAAATGCCATTATGAGCAGTGGCGGCCTGCGAACAATTCATGGCTATACAGGAGGAAACGGTGGAACTCCAGATGCAATTATAGCACCGACTATATACGGCGCTGGTGGACACGGCGGACACGGTGGCGGTGGCGGCGGCGGTGTAGGCGCTGTAACGCTCAACGCAACTTATTCATCAGAATCTGGAGGAGCAGGCGGAGCAGGAACGAGCGGGACTGACGGTGCACCGGGTTGCGTCCTTATTTATTATCGCCTGCCTAAAGCGCTTTCTGCTTCCGGTGCAGTCCATGACAAGAACGGCAAAATCATTTCAGACAAATACGGAAGGAGGTTGGTTGTTTAATGGCTGATACTTACTATACAAGCCGTTACGGCGGTGAGGACATTGATAATGCAGTCGATAAAGTAAACGACACCTCAGCCGGAAACGATGCACTCAAAGCGGCATTAGACGCGCTGACTGCGCGTGTCGCGGCATTGGAGGGCAAGAACACATGATCTATTTCAACAACTGGGAGCTGACCGCAGATTGTGAAGTGCTTGCCCGCCAGCATGATAATCTGACGCGCTCCATCACAGTTACAGGTGATCTCCCGCCTGACTGGACGTGGGAAATGTATGTGTCAGCGGGCGTAAACATGGATATCCTGCCGATGCAGCAGGACGAAACCGGAATCTCGGTGTTGCTGACTGCGCAGAACCTTCCCGTTGCAGGCGAATATGCTTTCGAGCTGCACGGCACGCAAGGCGAGAAAACGCGCAGCACAAACAGCATCCATGTATACATCCCGCCTACGATGAGCGGTGACGCACACTGGCCGGAAATTCCGACAGCGTTTACCGCATTGGAAAAGCGAATGCAAGCGCTTGCCAACACTTACCCGACCATTGGCGATAACGGCAACTGGGTAATTGCGGGCAAGGACACGGGCGTAAGCGCGAAAGGTTTAACTCCGTTCATCGGAGACAACGGTAACTGGTGGATTGGCGAAGAAGATACCGGTGTACCCGCATCGGGCGGTGGGCATGGCAACGTGTTTTCAAATGATGTTTCCGCTATTCGCGTCTTGACCCGTGCAGAGTATGACGCAATCGAAAAGCACGATGAAACTGTGCTTTATCTGATAACGGGGTGACGGAATGTATATCGGAGACAAAAGCATTATCGCGTATTTCTTAGGAAAGATGGGAATTTACGAGGCGTATTTGGGCGAGGAACTGCTCTATCGCCGCAAGAGTTCCTACCTTTACCTTGAATTAAACACAAAAGGAGTGTAAAACATGGCATCTTTCTTTAATTTAACACTGGATACGACCGCGCCTGCCGGGCTTACCCTCAAACTGAACAACGGCGCTGCTTATGCAACCAGTACGGCAGTAACGGCTACGATCGGTCTGACCGACAGCGTAACGACCGGCTACCAGATGAAGATTTGGGGCGTAGCGGGTGCAGCAACGGAAGCCGAAGCTGCATGGGCTACGTTTGTAAAGTCTAAGGCGATCACGCTGACCACTGGCGACGGCCAGAAAACCGTATCTATTAAGGTGCGAGACGACGTAGGCAACGAAACCGCAACGGTTACCGCGAAGATCACGCTGGATACTGCCGTTCCGGTTGTTACGATTACCGGCCCGGACAAGAGCAAGATTTCTAAGGTGGCAACCTTCAACGTATCTGCGTTCTCGTTCTCTGCAAATGTAGACTTCACGGAATACAAGATCAAGGTTGTTCCGAGCGAATCCAGCCTTGAAAATGCCGGTACGCAGATTCCGGTTACTGCCGGTTCTACTAACACCAGCGGTACCGCAGGCGGCTACAAGAAGGACACGGCAATCAACGTCACTATCAACGGCGCAGACCTCGAAGCTGCATCTGCGGGTGACGGCGTAAAGATCGTCAAGGTGTTCGTAAGGAGCGCTGCCGGTACTTGGAGCGTGGCGTAAATGGCTGCTCCGAATCTGACTTTTTCCATCACGGGAGAGAGAATTTCGGCGGTTTCTGGCTTCGACAAGGTGATTGTTGCGTTTCAGTCGGACATTCCGTATCAGGCATTCGAGTGCCGCGCTACGAAGTCGGACGAGGAATGGGGCAGAGGGAGAGGGACGCTTATTGCGTCCTTCTCTCAAACCCCTGCTGCAACACAGCGACAGTTCGAGGTATACGACGATTTCTTGCTTTCCGGTGACGGCATTTACCGCATTTCCCTCTATGCACAGGGTATGGATGGCAGTTGGAACGACAACTGGGGCTTTATTCCGTCTGACAGCGACGAAACCATGCTTGACGCAGACGGAAACGAATTTCTTTGCATGAAGGAGTGATGGCATGGCTTACAATTCTTCACATACCGGCGCACAGATTGATGATGCGGTCGGTAAAGTAATTGAAAAGTCGGGAACATGGGATAACAAGCAGGACAAAATCGAGGGCAAGAAAGGGCAGTATGCAGGTTTTACAGCAGACAATGTGCTCGGCGCTGTAAATGCTCCGAGTTCTGGCGGTGGTTCAATCATCACCATTACTTTTGCAACTGATTTTGTCGGTCAGGCGTGGACGCTCAAGGGCGGTAGCGAAACCTACACCGGCACGGTGGACAGCAGCCGGACGGCCACGGTAAGCGTGCTCGGCATTAACACTACCTACACCTTGAGCGCTGCACTGTCCGGTACGACGTATACTGCCGAGGTAACAACCAAGGCGTATTATACGGCGCTGAGTGTCAATCTTGAGAAATTCCAGTCCACGATTACCGTTACCATTGACAGCGGCTCGACGGTTACGGCTACGCTCGGTAGTACGGTACTGACCAAGACGAGCACCGGCACGGCTGTGTTTACCGTCGGTAAGGCGGGCACATGGACGATTAGGGCTACCAAGGGTGACCAGACAGCCGAGGGCACGGTAAGTATTACCGCCAGTGGTCAGAGCAAGAGCCTGACGCTGATCTACGCTAACGTGTTCGGCGTAATGTGGGATACGAGTAACAGCTCCACAGCCCTGACACGCTTAACACCGAGCACTGACCCTTACGGATTGGTTACGCGCTCGGTGACAACTGAGCCTAAACCGGCGGTTGGTACTGGCTCGGGCAGTAGTCCGTTTGATAGTTATGCACCGTGGAACGGTATGAAGGAATGTAACCTCAATTCGTCCGGTACGGTGACGGCGTGGAAGGGTGATAGCGCGTTTACTCGTAGAAGTGATTATACCATGGTGTTTATCCCTGCTTTTTACGTTGCTGCTAAGAGAAACGGTACGAAGCAGTATTTCTACGTTTCGGACAAACCAAAAACTGGTATGAAGAAACACCCGGGCAGTGGAAAATATATCGGCAGGTATACTTCTAATGGTGAATATGGTGGAGGTTCGACTGGCAGCACACCGCGGGTAAATATTTCGCGAGCAGGCTTCCGGGACTTGGTGAAAAGCGGAATTACCAACGGAGCATTTAACAGCAAATTCCATTTGTACGACTTTGCAACATACTGTGCAATCATCTTTTTGTATATCGTTGAATTTGCAAACTGGAACTGTCAGTCTAAGATCGGACAAGGATATACGAACAATAATTCCTCTGCAATCAAATCTGGTGGCACAGACAACATGACCTATCACACCGGACGCGAAAGCGGCACAGACGGTAAAACCGCAGTGCAGTATCGGTGGGTCGAAAACCTCTGGGGCAACGTGTTCCAGTGGGTAGACGGCTTTAATGCCAATGGCACAAGGGCTTACTACTGCACTGACCCGAGCAAGTACGCGGACGATACCGCAACCGGTTACACTAATATTGGTTTCTTGCCTTCCAATGGCTGGATTACAGATTTGACAGTAACGGAAAACGGCTTGCTTATCCCTAAATATAACGGTGGCTCGGAAACAACATACGTCCCGGACTACGCTTATTCCTCGTCTGGTTGGAGCGCGTTGTGTGTTGGTGGCAACTGGAACGAAGGTACGTATGCAGGTCTGTTGAGCTTCAATGCGAGCACCTCTTCATCGGGTTCTTACTCGAACGTTTCCGCGCGTCTCCTGTGCGAGGCCTGAAAGGAGTGATCTAAATGAAAGTACACGGCGATAACAAGCCGGAGAAAATCTCCGCAGGCAGTATGCCGAACAAGCCCGGACGGGCGTGGGTGCGTATCTGCCTCAACGCCAAGCAGGAAACGGACAAGGACAGTCATACCGCTTGGGTGTACGATGAGTACACAACCGAGGTGGATGACACACCCGGTCTGTTAGACGAGGTAACAGCCAACTACGACAATCTGCTGCGGGAAGCCAAGGCGAACGAGAAAAGCAAGGCTGACCTCGTGGCAGAAAATGAAGAACTGGTGGCGCAGAACGCAATGCTTAAGCAGCAGGTGGCTGCGCTGACCGATCAGCAGTCTTTTTACGAAGACTGCATCGTGGAAATGGCGCAAATTGTTTATGCGTAAGTTAATCAACAATATTCGAGAACGTTTTGAAAGGACGGTTATTATGATGGCAATTTTGTTCGCGCAGAGAGTAATCCTCGGCAAGTGTGAGTTTGAGCAGGTGCCGAAGAAGTTGCGGAAGCAGGTAGCGGAAATCCTGATCGACGAGTGCGGTATGCCGGAGCTTGTGCCTGCTGAGTTCGGCGGTACGGCGGAGTAAGCACACGATAAACACAACGGAAAAGGAGTAAAGTTATGTATCCCAACAACATCTACATCAAGAACTACGCAGAAGTGAAGAAGTACCACGGAGACATGGGCGTGCAGCTCGATAAGTTCGATAACGCCCACAACCTCAAGCATGACGCGCTCTCGCGCGCTCAGTACAAGCACTGGCGCGCACAGCAGACCGGCGTGCCTGAACTTCTCAGCGTTGAGGATAAGCGTCTGCTGGGGATTTGATTATGCCGACGGAAGTTATCTGCACCATTATCACAGGTGCTGCCGGAATTATCTGCGCTGCTATGGCGGCGCAGTCCGGCAAGCGTGATAAGAGAGCAAGGGAAGAAGCGGAGCGGGTAAACCGGAGAGCGGAACAACGAGCCAAAGAGGGACGCTTGCAGCTTGCAATGATTAACGCAAACTGTCAGCTTACCGTTGGCGTAGCAATGGCGTTAAAGCGCGGTCACTACAACGGTGAGGTAGAAGCAGGACTTGCGGCTATTGAAAAGACGACGAAGGAATACGAGCAGTTCTTGGAAGGAATTGCTATAGACCATATTGCGAGGTGAGAGTATGAAGGTAAATATCCCTGTACGAATGAAGAACCCGTGGTTTTGGGTTGGTATTGTCAGCGTGGCAATCACGGCAATTGGTGTTGACCCGCAGACGTTTACGAGTTGGGCGGCAGTCTGGGAGGGAATCAAGGCGGTGCTCGGCAATCCGGTACAGCTTGTTACCATGTGCCTGGCAATCCTCAGCGTGTTCGTAGACCCCACCACAGCGGGTATTACGGATTCCAAAACGGCGCTGACCTACACCGCACCGAAAAAGAAGGGTGAGTAAATGAGTATTCCGTTTAAACAGTGCAATCCGAACAACTATCAGAAGGGACGTTCGTTCCCGATAAACTGGATTTGCTTACACTTTACGTCCAACAACGGCGATACGGCACAGAACAATGCAGACTTTTTTGCAAGAGAAAGCGGACTGCGTGCCAGTGCGCACTACTTTGTAGACCCGAACGGCGTTGTGCAGAGCGTAAAGGACGGCGACACGGCATGGCATTGCGGCAGGGAACGCGGCGGCAGTTACTACAACGACTGCCGGAACGCTAATTCCATCGGCATTGAAATGTGCAGCGTGAAGCGGAACGGCGTGTACGTTATCCCTGAGGATACAATGAAGCGTGCCGCAAAGCTGACCCGTGAGCTGATGGCAAAGTACCATGTGCCGGTTTCGCGCGTGTGCCGTCACTACGATGTGACACACAAGGATTGCCCGGAACCGTGGGTACGCAATCCGCAGTTGTGGCAGAAATTCAAGGATATGCTGACAGAGAAAGAGGTTGAAGATATGACGGAAGCACAGACCAGAAACATTGCAAAGCAGGAAATTGCCAACGCCGAAAAGGCAAAGAAGGTTTACGACACGGTAGACGCAGTCCCCGCGTGGGGCAAGGCAACCGTACAGAAGCTGGTGAACAAGGGCTTTCTGCAGGGTGACGATCAGGGCAAGCTGGCACTGACGACCGACCTGCTGCGCCTGCTGGTTATCAACGACCGTGCACGCCTTTACGGCTAAGTTGCGGACGGACATAAAAGATGGTATAATTCTATCAAGATTGAAAAAACGCATTGTTCCTGCGCTCCTCGAAGCCTTATGAACCTACATAGGGTATAGACGTAGAGGACGCGGGACGGTGTGTTTTTATAGGGTGCGAAGCGCGAAAGTGTGTCGCACCCGATTTTTTATACAAGGGGAAAGATATGCGGTGACACCATAACGAGGGGATACCGCATGAAATTAACGGAATTTACAAGGCCGGAGGTGGAATACTTCCGGCGTGAGTGCAATTTTACACCAGAAGAGCGCGCCGTGTTTGACCTACGAACATCGGCGCGCTCTATTACTCAGATTTGCATGACGATGCACATGAGCGAAAGCACGGTGCATCGTCGGTTGAACAGCATCAAATGCAAAATGCTGCGCGTGCTGTGACAGCAAGTTGACAGATTTGTGACAGGTTTTCACGCCCAGCAGACCTTATACTAAAAGTATAAGGAAGTGATCGCATGAGTTACGAACAGAGACTTGAACGCATGGGGTATGACCCTGAGTGCGCTCGTCGCATTGTAGCAGTTTACCGCAACGCAGGCAATACAGTTTGCTTAGAGGAGTATATATCCTACAAAGAGGCGGTAAGTAAATCCATCAGCGAACACGTTACGGAGGTGTTAGGCTAATGGCATATCCTTATGGTTACACTGGCTACACGCCGCAGTATCAACAGCAGTACCCGCAGCAGCCAATGCAGACACCAATGCAACAGCAGGTACAATCTCCACAGCACATTGTACGACCTGTGGCAAGCGTGGAGGAAGCACGCGCGGTACAGACGGACTTTTCCGGTGCGCTTACTATCATGCCGGACACGGCGCACGGCTATATCTACACAAAGCAGCTCAACCTTCAAACCGGCTGCGCGGATTTCGCGGCATACAGCCGGGTGCAGATGCAGGAAACAAATAAACCCTCGGAAACGGATTTGTCAATGTTCGTTCCGAGAAGCGAGTTTGACGAGCTGAAAGCACGGTTCAACACGCTGTGCGACAAGTTGGGAGGGAGCGAGGCATGATGAGCATAATTCAGCTGATGCAGCTGATGCAGCACGGCGGGAACCCGACGGTGCTTTTGCAGCAGATGACAGGCAACGCTCCGATGGTGAATCAGCTTATGCAGAGTATGCAGGGGAAAAGTCTGGATGCACTGCGGCAGATGGCGATGAACATCGCCAAAGAACGGGGAATCGACCTCGGCGAGTTTGCACAGCAATTCGGCATGAAGATCAAGTAAATATCCATTTTCAGTTTTGACGGAATCTTGACGAAAATCCGGCGTGAATTTGTCATGTTCGGAAAGCGTACGGTTCCGATCAAATATAACTGAAAAGGAGAATATAACATGGATAACGATTTTGCAACCGGCTATGCTCTTGGCAGTGACAGCGGCAACAACTCCGGCAACGGTATGTGGGGCGGCGATGGCTCTTGGATTTTCGCATTTCTGATTATTGCACTGATTTTCGGCGGCAACGGCTGGGGCTGGGGCAACAACGGCGGCAACGGTGCGAACGGCGCAGGGTATCAGGGCGCGGTTACTCGCTCCGATCTGTGCAGTGAGTTCAACTTCAACAACCTGTCCCGTTCCGTTCTCGGCATTCAGGACGGATTGTGCAACGGCTTTTACAGTATGAACAACGGAATGCTTACCGGCTTCAACACGCTCGGCAGCGCGGTTTCTAACGGCTTCCACGGTGTAGACAACGCAATTTGTCAGCTCGGCTACCAGAACGCACAGCTTATCAACGGCGTAAACCAGAACATGAACACTGGCTTTAACGGCGTAACTGCTGGCCTTACTGCTCTGGGTACGCAGATGGCAAATTGCTGCTGCGATACTCAGCGACAGGTGGAGCGTGGTTTCTGCGATACCAACTACAATGCCGCTACCAATGCGCGTGATATCATCCAGTCTACGCACAGCGATACCGACCGTATCATTGCACGGATTGACCAGATGGAAACTGCGCGTCAGGCAGAGAAGATCGCGGCGCTCCAGACGGAGAACCAGACCCTCAAGTTCGCTGCTTCTCAGGAGGCACAGAACAACTATCTGGTAAACGCTCTGCGCCCAGCTCCGGTTCCGGCATTTCCTGTTCCGGCACCTTACCAGTTTTCCGGCTGCGGCTGCAACACCTGCTGCGGCCTGTGAGAGATACGTTCAGCCGGGGGCATTCCCCCGGCTTTGATAGGAGGTTTTGATTATGGCTTGCAAGCCTGTACAAAAACTGTGTCCGAACCTGCGTATCTCACAGGGCGTGACTTACGCAAGCGGCGTGCTGACGGTGAACATTCCGGCGGGAGATTACCAGAACGGCTGCGTATACGGAATCGTAATCGCTCAGAACATTCCGAGCACAACGATCATCGGCGCACCGGTAGTAATCACAATCGGCGACGGAACGGTAACGTATCCGCTACTGAAATGCAACGGCGCACAGGCGACAGTGTTTAATCTGGACACCCGTCACAAATACCTGTGTCGCGTTGTCACTTCGTCCAGCGGCGGCAGTTTCCGAATGCTCGGTAATTCCTGCTGCTCTCATTCTGACGCGCTGCGGTCTATTAACGGCACAGCGCCGACGGTGTAAGGGGGTATCATCATGAAACGAGGAACCCGAATGCTGTTGATGCAGCACACCCGCCGAGAGAATGCTTCGCCGGAGGAATGGAGAATCCGCAAGACGTATCCCGAAGATCGCCAGCATTACGGCGTGCGGTATCGGTACAATCATATTGAGCCTTACGGTTACTATGATGAGCGTATTCACGGCGGCGAACCGGAGATGCGGAATTATCGCCGTTATTCTGACGGACGCTTTGCCCCCAAAAGCAGCATGGAATATCCAGAGTATGACGAGTACCCCGATTACGAGGACGAGATGCGCCCTATTGGATTTCGTGACGATGATGCTTACATGGGGGATACTTCTTATGTAGGCGACAAGACACACGGTTCTGAGCGCACTATGGGCTATGCGTCCAGCACGCACACCGGACGTATGACTAAGGACATGGCGGACGAATGGCTGCACAACATGCAGAACGCTGATGGCACGACCGGCCCGCACTGGACGTTTGAACAGTGCAAGCAGGTAATGCAGCAGCACAACTTGAATTACGACCCGGTAGAATTCTGGGTGGCAATGAACGCTGTATACTCCGACTTTGGCAAGGTCAACGAGAAACACGGCATCCGCAACATTGATTACTATGTTGACGCTGCTTGTGCATTCTGGCTCGAAGACAAGGACGCAGTGAAAAATAAGGAAGCGGCATACTATCGGTATGTTGTGAAGCATTAAATGAAGGGAGGGCAAATGCCCTCCCTTCATTGCGGTGTTGAAGTCCCGCGCTATCTGTGGTACAATGTATAGGTCAAGTGGGACTAAACATGGGACTAAAATTTTTGAAGTGTCAAAAGTTCAGACATACTGTGGGGTTTCGAAATTTCACCTCGTCCTTGGTAAGGATGAGGTCACCAGTTCAAATCTGGTTAGCAGCTCCATGAAAACGTGTGATCATTTGATCAGGCGTTTTTCTTTTACTGCAAACCGCGATCTTTGTCGAGAAATGGCGATAGAAAACTATTTTCACCCCTTGCCAGTCGATTTTTGAAATGATAAAATATGTATAGGGAGATGTCGATATGTCTCTGCATAAATTTTATCAAGCAATAGATGGAGATTTTGAAGCAGCCTGCCGCCGGTTTTACAACGAGAATATGCTGCAGAAATTCCTGATCCGATTTTTGGACGAGCCTTGCTGCGCGGAATTGAACGATGCCCTGGGTCGGCACGATCGTGATGCAGCAATCAAAGCGGTACACACGCTGACCGGACAGGCACGCAGCTTTGGCTTTATACGACTGGAAAAGAAGAGCGCAGCACTGTTGCAAGCGCTGCGCGGCAATCAGGATGAGGAAATCACGGAACTGCGATACGAAGTCACGACCGAATACATCCGCATTGTGCATGCAATTCGCTCGCTGGCCTCTGAGCTGGGCATTTTTATGTAAGCTGCGTGTTAAACGCCCAATGCGTCCTCGATCACATCGATCAAATGGATAGGCGACACCTGAAGCGTATTCAGGCGTTCTGTAAAGGCGCGTGCTTCCGACTCGTCGATGAACACATCGGGAACGAAGCAGGTTTGTCCGTGCTCCAGATCGTGGGCACTGATACCGAAAGATATATAGGCCCCGGTCTCAGGCGAATAGTGGTTTTTGCTGATTACTTTGTAGACAAACATGATGCTTCCTCCGTCGATATTTGCTGATGTTCCCACTTCGTTTGGGAACATGTTCATTTTATCAGAAGAATTACTCGTTTTTTGCTATTCTGTGAAATTGGAGCAGAATCTTGTGAAATCGGCAGAACATGTTTAGAAACCGTTAAGAAATTCGACAAAAACTGACGAGAAAGGACTGTCAATAACCATGCTGCGGGTCGCAATTTGTGATGATTCGGCGTTAGAACGGGATATCCTTGCGGATTTTCTCAGTCATTACTGCAATGCACATGCGATTGACTATTCCTGCAAAATGTACGACAGCGGTGAACCGCTCTATTATGAGCTTGGGGATGGCGGATGGTTTGATATTATTCTGCTGGATATCCTGATGGACCCGCCGCTCGGCATTGATGTAGCACGCCGTCTGCGTGAGATCGGCTACAAGGGCACGATCGTATTTTGTACCGCTGCGCTGGATTTTGCACCGGACAGCTTTGAAGTCGGTGCATCCGGTTATCTGCTCAAGCCATATACCCCGGAGACGTTCGAGCGAACCATGCACCGCGTACTGTCCGATATCGTCGAGAATACATACGCGATCAAGAATCGTTCGCAGGTGCTGCACATTCCGCGCGAAGAGATTATGTATGTGGAAAGCCATAATTCACAGTGTATTCTGCATCAGGTGGGGCAAAAGACATACACATTATATAAAAAGCTCGGCGAGATTGAGCAGGAACTGACGGCTCCGTGTTTCCTGCGGTGTCACCAGAGCTTCCTTGTGAATATGAACTACGTCAAAGCTGTGGATAAGGACTTCATCCTTACAAACGGTGATGTAGTGCTTATTCGCAAGAAAAATCTGAAGGAATTGCGGCAAATCTATTTTGATTACCGCAAACAGATTCATAACAGATATTGAGGATAATTTGTGTTTGGTAAAGTTAAAGCACGGATTATCTGAAAAACGAAAAGCGTCCCATTGGGGCGCTTTTCGTTTTTGTGGAAGGAGAAAGGAAACTTCATTTTCTATTCTCAATTCTCCATTTTCAATTATCCCAAAGCTATATCCAGCACCATCATCACCAGAAAACCCGCCATCACACCAAGCGTGCCCGGATGCGAATGCTCACCGAGATGTGCCTCGGGAATCAACTCCTCGACCACGACGTACAGCATCGCGCCTGCGGCGGCGGACAGCAGCCACGGCATAAATGGTGTCAGCGCGGACGCGCACAGCACAACAAGCACGCCGAAAATCGGCTCAACGATGCCGGACAGCGAACCGTAAACGAACGAGCGCGTGCGGCTGAGTCCCTCCTGATGGAGCGGAAGCGCGACTGCGGCTCCCTCCGGGAAATTCTGAATGCCGATGCCGATGGCAAGCGCGCCTGCCGCTGCAAACAATCCTGCGTTGCCGGTATGCTGTGCTGCACGAGCAAAGGACAGACCAACCGCCATGCCTTCCGGAATGTTGTGCAGCGTCACTGCGAGGACGAGCAGCGTTGTCCGTCGAAAGGAGGACGGCAGACCTTCGGCCTGTTCTGCGCCGCTGTGCAGGTGCGGCATTAAGCCGTCCAGCACAAGCATAAGCACCAAACCGAGGATAAAGCCGCCGGCAGCCGGAATCCAGCCCGGCTGGCCGTTCTGCGCGGCCTCGTCAATCGCGGGAATGAGCAGACTCCAGATGGACGCGGCGATCATCACACCGGACGCGAATCCGAGGAAAATCTGCTGCATCAGAGCGCTGGACTGCCGTTTCATAAAGAATACCATGGCGGCGCCGATCGTGGTCATCAGGAAGGTGAATCCTGTGCCTGCGGCCGCCCAAAGCAATGCCTGCTGTATCATAAACACCTCGCTTTTTTAGTTAGTTATTGCTAACTATGAGCATAGCACCGAACACACTGTCTGTCAATAGGGGTTGACAGAAATGATATAATATTAGTATACAATCTTATGGGAATAAAACAGGAGGACTCCACTATGGCGGCATCCCGTGAAAAAGTGTTATATTTTGAGCCGCAGCCGAGCGAACAGACTGCGGCGCTCAAGACCGTGCTCGTTCGCATGGGCGTGCGGATTAAGAACGTCGAAGCAGTCTCTGCTGGTCAGACGGTCGGCTTTCTGCTGAACCGCAAGGGCTTTGAGCCGACTGACGCGACTGCAGATGCGCCTTCCGCACCGATGATGGTGCTGGACGGCTTTACCGAAAAGAGACTGGACATTCTGCTCCGTGAAATGAAGGCATACGGTGTTTCCGTGCCGTACAAAGCCATGGTCACCGAGCACAACATCGGCTGGACGCTGAGCGACCTGTTTACCGAGCTGGTGCGCGAGCATGAGGCTATGCACCAATGATCGAGTGCGTACTGAACGATTTCGACATTGACCAGATCGCAAGCTCCGGTCAGTGCTTCCGCTTCCACAGGGTTGGGGATAAGTCGTACGATTTGATTGCGGGCACACACCTGCTGAATATTCAGCAGAACGGCCGGACCGTACGGTTCGACTGCGATGAAGACGAGTTTAACGCCATCTGGCGGCCGTATTTCGATCTGGATGCGGACTACGGCCGCTGCAAAGCCGCAGTTGCCAAACGCGATACCTATCTGCAGAACGCCGTTGCATACGGCGGCGGACTGCGTATTCTGCGGCAGGACCTGTGGGAGACTATTCTATGCTTTATCATCTCCCAGCAGAACAATATCGCGCGGATTACCAAGTGTGTCGAAAATTTGTGTTCCCTTTTCGGGGAAATCTGTTATAATAAGAGTGAACAGGTATACAATAGCATTCCCACGGCAGAGCGTCTGGCGACGTGCACGCCCGAGGACCTTGCGCCGGTGCGGCTCGGCTACCGCGCCAAATACATTTGCGCTGCGGCCCGGCAGGTCGCGTCCGGTGAGGTCGATCTGGAAGCTATCCGGCACATGGATTACGCCCGCGCCAAGGCCGAACTGCTGCGCTTGACCGGTGTCGGCATCAAGGTTGCGGAGTGTATCTGTCTGTTTGCGCTGCATCACATCGACGCGTTTCCGGTCGATACGCATATCCGGCAAATGCTGGACGCACACTATCCGAAAGGGTTTCCGCTGAAACGCTATAAAGGCTTTGCGGGTGTCATGCAGCAGTATGCATTTTACTATGAATTATCGCTGAAAGACTAAGGAGTGTTCAATATGGCAGTAGTAACCATTACGAAGGAAAATTTTGAGAACGAAGTGCTGAAGTCGGACAAGCCGGTCCTGCTGGATTTCTGGGCAACGTGGTGCGGTCCCTGCCGCATGGTTTCGCCGATCGTGGACGAGATCGCAAACGAGCGTGACGACATCAAGGTTGGCAAGATCAATGTAGACGAGCAGGGTGAGCTGTCCATGCAGTTCCGCATTGTCTCCATCCCGACCCTGATCGTGATGAAGAACGGCGAGGTTGCCAATAAGGCTGTCGGCGCTATGCCGAAGGAAGAAATTCTGAACCTGCTCGGCTAAAATCAAAACCGGATCAAAAGAGCTGACTCCATTGGAGTCAGCTCTTTGCTTTGTGCCTGAAAAGTTTGTATTGAACCGGTTTTTCTTTTCTTCCGTGCGACAGCTTTTGTTTACCGTTCTGCGGTTTTGTGCTATACTAAAAGTAATACCGCCAATATTGCTGATATAATGGTAAGGTATGATTTGGCAAGAGGATATATGTTTGGAGGAGCTTGCGTGAATCGCATTTCTGATAGTATGTTTCACTCCCGCAGCACTGCATGCAAAAAGCCGTATGGCGCGGTACCGGCAGGGCAGGCGGTCGAGTTTTCTGTTTATCCGCAGCGGGCACAGGGCGCGCTGCACGTTACCCTTTGGATTGAGGAAGACGGCTGTCAGGCCGAATCCCATCCGCTGCACTGGTGCGGCTATCAAGGCTCACATGATCGGTATACGGTAACCTATACGCCGCCGCATCCCGGTCTGTACTGGTATTATTTTTCGGTGGAGCTGGCGGATGGTCTGCACTACTGTGCACGCGGCTACGGCGGTCAGGCGGAGCTGCTCGAGGCGGTCGGTGATAAGTACCAGCTGACCGTGTACGACGGCGAGTACCATACGCCGCGCTGGTTCGGTGAGGGCATCACCTACAACATTTTTCCGGACCGCTTCTGCCGCGACAAGGCACCCGAGCAGCCGGAGAGTGAAGGCGTGGTCGAGCGTGTGCTGCACCAGAACTGGGACGATATTCCGGTATACCTGCCGGATGAGCACGGCGAAATTCTCAATAACGACTTTTTCGGCGGTACGCTGCGCGGCGTATACGCCAAGCTGGATTATCTGGAGAGCCTGCACGTTACCACCATTTATTTCAATCCGATCTTTCAGGCGTATTCCAATCACCGCTACGATACCGGCGATTACAAGCGCATTGACCCGCTGCTCGGCTGTGAGGAGGACTTCCGGGCGCTGTGCAGCGAAGCCGCCAGACGCGGCATGCGCGTTGTACTGGATGGCGTATTCAATCACACCGGCTACGACAGCCGTTACTTCAACGCTCGCGGTCACTACGACAGCGTAGGCGCGTTCCAGTCCAAGGAATCGCCGTATTTCAGCTGGTTTGACTTCCGCAACTGGCCGAACGAGTACGGCTCGTGGTGGGGCATCTACACGCTCCCGCAGGTCAATGAGACCGACGGCAGCTATCAGAATTACATCATCGAGGACGAGGACAGCGTGGTCCGCCGCTGGCTGCGGCTGGGCGCATCCGGCTGGCGGCTGGATGTCGCTGACGAGCTGCCGGACAGCTTCATCCAGAAGCTGAACGCGGCAGCCCGCAGGGAAAAATCCGATGCGCTCATCATCGGTGAGGTGTGGGAGGATGCGTCCAACAAAATCGCATACTCCGAGCGCCGACGCTATTTCCAGGGCGGCGAACTGGATTCGGTTATGAACTACCCGCTGCGAGACGCTATTTTCGGCTTTTTGAACGGCGGCACAGCCGAGCATTTCGCGGAGAGCATGGAGTGCATCCGCGAAAACTACCCGCGGGACGTGTTCTACAACCTGATGAACGTTGTAGGTACGCATGACACCGCGCGTGCGCTCACCCTTCTCGGCGTAACCGAGAACGAGTGGAAGATGGACAGAAACGGCCGCGCACACTATCAGCTGCCGCCGGACCGTCTGGAAATCGCCTTGCGCCGCTTACGGATGGCGGCGGTCATCCAGTTCACCATGCCGGGTTCGCCGACCATTTACTACGGTGATGAGGCCGGTCAGCAGGGCTTCGAGGACCCGTTCAACCGCCGGACCTACCCGTGGGGACACGAAAACCAGGAACTGCTTGCGTTCTACCGTAAGCTGTGCGAAATCCGTGCCGAGGAACAGACGCTTGCGGACGGCGACCTGCAGTTCAGCGACACGACAGCCGGTGCACTGCTGCGCTATGAGCGCACGAGCGGAGACTCGCGTCTGGTGATCGCGGTCAACCGTGGACACCAGTATGTGGAAACAAAAGTTGATGCGCTGTATGCGCTCGACCTGCTCAGCGGCGAGGGCTTCGCGTACGCCGACCCGGACGGTCTGATCGTATCCGTCCCGCCGGAGACCGCCTATATCCTGCGCTGTGTAAATGCAGCCGATTAAGGAGGATTTTTCTATGGATATGACAGAAAAACAGCTTTCCAGCGAATATAAGTTCAGAGGCAGGATCATGACCGCTCGTGTGGACGAGGTATCGCTGCCGAACGGCAAAACTGCGCCGCGCGAGGTCTGTGAGCATGTTGGCGGTGTCGGCGTGCTGCCGATCGACAAGGACGGCAACGTTATTCTTGTGCGGCAGTTCCGCTATGCGTTCGATACCAAGCTGCTCGAAATGCCCGCCGGCAAGATGGACCACGGTCCGGAGGACGCCGAGGAATGCGGCATCCGCGAGCTTAAGGAGGAAACCGGCTGTACCGCCGGACGCATCGTGCCGCTCGGCGCGATTTATCCGTCTCCCGGCTTTCTGACCGAGGTGACCTATCTGTTTGCCGCGCTTGACCTGACCGAAGGCGAAATGCAGCCGGATGAGGACGAATTTGTCGAGGTTGTGCGACTGCCGATCACAGAGGTAGAGAAAATGATCGAGCGGGACGAGATCCGCGATGCAAAAACGGTGGCGGCTATGTATAGAGCAAAGCTGAAGAATCTTTACTAAGATAAGAGTGGAGATTGGAGAGTGCAGAGGAGGAAAGGGTTTGGATAAGAAAAAAATCCTTGTGGTTGAGGACGAAAAGGCCATTTCAGACATTCTGGTATTCAATTTACAGCGTGAGGGCTACGACACACTCGCGGCGTATGACGGCGCGGAAGGTCTGCGCTGCGCGCTTGAGGAAGCGCCTGACCTGATTCTGCTGGACGTGATGCTGCCCGAGATGGACGGCTTTGAGGTCTGCAGGCGGGTGCGCGCGGAAAAGGACACGCCGATCATCATGCTGACCGCCCGTGAGGAAGAGACCGACAAGGTCATGGGTCTTGAGCTGGGTGCAGACGACTATATCACTAAGCCGTTCTCCATGCGTGAACTGATGGCGCGCGTCAAGGCGAACATGCGCCGTACCTACGCAGGAGAGGACAGGGAAAAGGCGGAAGCGCCGTCCGGCGGCGGTCTGCGTGTATCCAAGGACAACGGTATGGTCTACAAAAACGGTCATCCGCTCGAGCTTTCCGCGCGGGAATTTGATATTCTGTGCTTTCTGTCCGCTGCTCCGGGACGGGTTTTCTCCCGTGAGGAGCTGATGGAGCAGGTCTGGGGCTATGACTACTACGGCGACCTGCGTGCGGTGGACGTGGCGATCCGCCGTCTGCGCGAGAAGATCGAGGATGAACCGGCAAGTCCCAGATACATCATCACAAAAAGAGGCATGGGATATTACTTTGCCGACGGGGAGTAAGCTATGTTCCGTTCACTACACAGAAAACTGGTGCTGATTCTGGTGCTGCTGATCGTATCCGTTATGGCGGTGGTCGGCACGTTTCTGATCAACAGTATCAACACCTTCTATCTGAACAGCTTTTATGAGCAGATGCAGGCGGTGTTCACGACCGACACCATCCGCTCCATGCAGGAGGCGGCTGCCGAACCCGGCACGGATGGTCTGAAAACCATCATAGATGCCCACAAGAGCCGACTCGGCATTGACGATTACCGCAACTATGCCATTCTCGACAGTGAGGGCGGCTTCCTTGATGGCTCCAACCCGAACGTATCCGTCACCCGCACGAGCAACGTCATTGCCGCAATGGCAGGAGAGACCGGAACGCGCTCGGCGGTATCCGACAGCATTATGGACATTGCGGTGCCGCTCGACAAAAACGGCGACGGTGCGGTGGACTACATCGTGTATATCGCGGACAACAAGCGGGAGATTTCCGACCTGTCGTGGCGGTTCTTCCAGATTGTCATGCAGGCGATGATGTTCGGCCTGCTGGCGGCTATCCTGCTGTCCTTCCTGCTCAGCAAGACCATCACCACGCCGATTGAGCGCATCACCGAGGGGGCGCGGTCGATCGCGGAAGGCAACTTTGATCAGGACCTCGGTGTGCAGTCGTCGGATGAGATCGGCGAGCTGACCCGTTCGTTCAATTACATGGCGCATCGTTTGAAAAACACGGTCGGCGAGGTGCAGGGCGAGCGCGACAAGCTGAACACGCTGTTCCTGCACATGACCGACGGCGTAGCCGCCTTCACGACCGACGGCACGCTCATCCACATGAATCCGGCAACCGAAAATCTGCTGGGCGTGCGTGTAGAGCAGAAGCTGAGCTTTGATGAGATGTTCGTCGATCTGGACATGCCGGATACGGACGAAACCGTCTCGCGCAGCTTCCTTACGAACGAGATTACGCGATTTGGGCGCGTGCTGTCCGTCACGCTGGCGCCTTACGGCGCACTGGACGGCGAGGGCGGCGTCATCGCGGTCATTCACGATGTCACCGAGCAGCGCCGTCTGGATGACGCACGCCGCGAGTTTGTGGCAAACGTGTCGCACGAGCTGCGCACGCCGCTGACGAATATCCGCTCGTACACCGAAACGCTGCTCGATGCCGCCGGAGAGCTGCCGCTTGACACGGAAAAGCAGTTTCTGGGCGTTATTTCGAGCGAGAGCGAGCGCATGGCGCGTATTGTCACCGATCTGCTGACGCTTTCTAAGCTGGATTACGGACGGATGGAGCTGCGTATGACGCGGTTCTCGGTGTCCGATCTGCTGAAAAAGGTGACGAATGCCATGAAGCTGACCGCCGAGGACAGTGGTCACATGATCCTCGTTGAGACCGAGCCGAACCTGCCGCCGATGGTCGGCGACAGGGAACGCATCGAGCAGGTTGTGGTAAATATTCTGTCCAACGCGGTCAAGTACACGCCTTCGGGCGGCAGGATCCGTCTGACGGCACAGCGCGCAGGCGCAAACCATGTGCGCATCACCGTTGAGGACAACGGTGTCGGCATTCCAGCGGACGATGTGCCGCGCCTGTTTGAGCGATTCTACCGCGTGGACAAGGCACGCTCGCGTGCCGCAGGCGGCACCGGACTGGGTCTGGCGATCGCCAAGGAGATCGTTGAGCAGCACGAGGGCAAGATCGCTCTGACCAGTGAATACGGCAAGGGCACGACCGTGACGATCACGCTTCCGACCGACCTCAAGCCGCACGGCAGGGAGGATAAGGTATGAGAGGTGCGAAACGCTCAGCGAAGAACACCGCAAAGAATATCTCGCTTTTGGTGCTGTGCGGACTGATGGGCGTGCTGTGCGCGGTAAACTGGCTGATGGGTCTGAACATTGCGCAAATGCCCGCAGACAGCGCACTCCGCCGTCTGCACGACCGCTTTGTAGGCGGTGCGGTGGGCTATGAGATACGGTCCTCCGGTGTTTCGGCGGCGGATCCGGCACAGATGGCGCTGACCGTTGACGGCAAGCTGTACGGCGTGCAGTACAATCTGACCGATATCGACGCCGGCATCACGGCAACGCGTTCGCTGTGGTCGCAGGCGCTCACAGGTGAGGGACTGCGGCCGGCTGATGAGAGTGAGCTGTGCACGGCTCTGCGGTCGGGCAGCTGTGCGCTGCTGCGCTACCACGGTGCGATCCCGATGCAGTCTATTGCGGGCTGGCTGGGCGGCTCATGGAAGGATAATGACCGCCTACAGGTCGAAACACTGGTGTATGCCGCCGGTGTGCAGCGGCTGTTTGTCCGCATGGCAGACGGCAGGCTGTATGCTGCGGATGCAGCGGTCTCGCAGAATGCACTCGAGGAGGCACAGAAGAACTTCCGCGGTCTGTCATGCAGCTTTGCGGGAGATGCGTACGCGGTCTATCCGGAAACGCTGCTGTTCGACAGCGAGGCGCTGTCGCTTCCGGTGCTGAAACCGGCGCAGATCAACCTGTTTGCCGCACAGAGCGGCACCGGACTGGAGGATTTGCTCGGTGCATTCGGCTACACGGCCTACACGGATTTTTACAACGAGCAGGACGGAACTGTCCGCGTGTTCCTCGATGATACGAGCACGCTGCGGCTGAATGCGTCCGGTCTGGTGCAGTACGCGTCCACGGACGGCTCGGCAACGGTGAGCGCTTATGACGAAAGCGATATCACGGATGCGGCGGCGTTGGATGCACAGCTGGACTGCGCCCGGCTGATTCTCGATGCGGCGCAGCGAGCGGGCGATACGGACACGCATGCGTCGCTGTACGCGGTGGAGCGCAGCGGCGAGCAAACCACACTGATTTTTCTGCAGATGTACAGCGGCGTGCCGGTGCTCGGTGACGCGGACTTTGCAACTTTCGTATTCGATGGCAGTGCGCTGCGCACGGCAACGATTCGGCTGCAGAAATTTCAGCCGACCGGCGGCAAACGCACGGTCATGCCTGCAAAACAGGCGGCAGCCGGAGCCTCCGGCGCGGAACGCGGTCTGATGGCAGCCTACCGGGCACAGGACGGACAGTATGTACCGAGCCGGTTCTATCTGAAAAATGCGGCAGAGTGACCGCAGAAGGGAGATGAGAGCGCTTGCAATGGGATAAAGTCAAAAATATACTGATCGCAATACTGCTTACGATCAACCTGTTTCTGCTGGGCAATCTGGCGGTACGCGGCTGGCAAAGCCACCGGAGAACGAGTGAGCTTGAGGCCAATCTGCGCACGCTGGTGAGCGCTAGAGGGATGCAGCTGGATACGGCGTTCTCGTTTCCAGAGGACATCACGCTGCCCGAGCTGTCGCTCGACCGCAGCCGCGCAGATGAGGAAAAAATCGCAGCCGCCATGCTGGGCGAACACGCTGAACGCACCGAGCAGGAGGATGGCACGGTGCGCTTTGAGAGCGACAGGGGCACGCTCGAGTGGCAGGTGGACGGCAATGTGCAGGCGGACTATACGCTGACTGAATCTGCGCCGACTTCCGCATCGGAAGCGCTCGAGCAGGCGCGTCGACTGTGCAGCCGGTGGGGCTTTCAGGCCGAGCAGGCCGGCTGGACGGCGGAGGACACGGTAGTTACGCTGACCGGCTCGGTCGCCGGACTGCCGGTGCACAATCGGCGGCTGACACTGGACTTTTCTGCCGGAGACGGCTCGGTGTCGCTCGTCGGACTGTGGAGCTTCGGCACGCCGTACACCACCACGAACGGCATCAGCATTACCTGCAGCGCAGCAGATGCTCTGCTGCAGTTTGCCGCAGAAAGCGGCGAAACCGGTAAGATTGAGTCGATGACGGCCGGTTATCGTATGCAAACCGACAGCAGCCGCCGTATTCGTCTTACACCTACTTGGAAGATTGACACCGAAACAGGCGAATATTTGGTGGATTGTGACAAAAAGACGATTATCGGTGAAGAAAACTGAAAAACTGCTTTTCTTTATCTGAAATTGTGGTAAAATGTATTAGTGAGATTTTACGCGAATGGGTTTAGCCGCTGTCGGAGCTGCCTGCAAAGAGGATCGGCACGGACAGTCATTCGCTGACATAAGATACAGTATTCGGAGAAAAACGCGGAGATTTCCGCGCCAAGGCTTAGTGAGGAGTAGGTAGATTGACAAAGTATGTAATCAACGGCGGCAAGACGCTGAATGGTGAGGTGACCATCTCCGGCGCAAAGAATGCAGCGGTCGCAATCGTTCCGGCGGCTCTGCTGGCAGATGGCCCGGTTCGTCTTGAAAACGTGCCCAAGATCATTGATGTAACGCTGCAGATGGAGATCATGCGTGAGCTGGGTGCGCAGATCCGTCAGATCAACGCCACTACGGTGGAAATTCAGAATACGCAGAACCCGAGCCTCAAGCCGCACGAGCTGGAGCGCAAGCTGCGCGCATCCTACTATCTGCTCGGCGTGCTGCTCGGCAAGTACGGCTTTGCCGAGGTAGCAATGCCCGGCGGCTGCAACTTCGGCGGCGTCCGTCCGATCGACCAGCACATCAAGGGTTTTGAAGCTCTGGGCGCAAAGGTAACGCTGCCCAAGGGCGGTTACATCCGGGTCGAGGCACCCGAGGACGGCCTGCACGGCGCACATATTTATTTTGACGTTGTTACGGTCGGCGCGACCATGAACATCATGCTCGCAGCCGTTCTGGCCAAGGGTCAGACGATTATGGAGAACTGCGCGAAGGAGCCGCACATTGTCGATCTGGCGAACTTCCTGAATGCAATGGGTGCGGATGTTAAGGGCGCCGGCACCGATGTGATCAAGATCCGCGGTGTAGAGAGCCTGCACGGCGGCAGTTACTCCATCATTCCGGATCAGATCGAGGCGGGCACCTTCATGGCAGCCGTTGCAGCCTGCGGCGGTTCGGTTCTGGTGAAGAATGTTATTCCGCGTCATCTGGAGTGCATCACCGCAAAGCTGCGCGAGATGAGCGTTGAGGTCACCGAGTTTGACGATGCGGTGCTCGTTCGCCGCGAGGGCAAGCTGACCAAGACCAACATCAAGACCCTGCCGTACCCGGGCTTCCCGACCGACATGCAGCCGCAGATGACGACGGCGCTGTGTCTGGCAGAGGGCACCAGCATCATCACCGAGGGGATCTGGGGCAGCCGCTACCGCTATACCGAGGAGCTGACCCGCATGGGTGCGAACATTCATGTGGATGGCGCGATCGCGGTTGTTGAGGGTGTCAGGGAGCTGAATGGTGCTCCGGTCCGTGCACACGACCTGCGTGCAGGCGCGGCGATGGTTATCGCCGGTCTGGCAGCCAAGGGTGTTACCGAGGTCGAGCAGGTGCAGAACATCGAGCGCGGCTATGAGACGCTCGTAGAGAAGTTTGTTGCTCTGGGTGCGGATATGTATCGCTCCGAGATTCCGGAAAGCGCCGAGAACAAGTAATTTCTAATTGTAATGAGGAAAAAAGGCGGAGGGAGCATCCTTTCGCCTTTTTTGCAGAATATAAGGCAGATGAGCAGAATGAAAGCAGAGTGTATCGTTCGGCGTGCGTCTGATGCGGACATGGATGCGGTTCTCGCTTTTGCCGCGCAGATTTTTGCGGACGAGCAGGATATTCCGAAGGAACTGAACTTCATTCCGGCGGATAAGCAGCCGCAGTGGTGGTGCATGGAACAGGACGGCGAACTCGTCGGCACAGCTGCCATTTACCGTGAGGGCGGGCAGTGGCACATGGGCCGCATCACGATCGCGCGCAGGCTGCGCGGACAGCACAAGGGAACCTTTCTGCTGAAACGTGTGCTGGACGATGTTTTTGCACAGGATGTGGATAACATTTTCCTCGAAGCGAGAGACGCAACGGTGCACATTCTTACCGGATTCGGCGCAGAGATTGCCGGGGAACCGTTCGCATTCTACTGCGGAAACGTCACACCGATGATTCTAACGCGAACCGCCTTTCTGCAGCATACAAACGGATGAAAACAACTGCTGAAGGAGTACTATGGCAGAGCATTATTATTACAGTATCGCCAGCGGTTCGAGCGGCAACTGCGGCTTATATATGGCGGACGGCACCGCGATCCTGATCGATCTCGGTGTGTCGCTGCGCAGGATTACGACTGCGCTGAAGGCACTGTCGCTCACGCTGGAGGATATTTCGGCGGTGGTGCTGACGCATGAGCACATCGACCATGTGAAGGGACTGCCGATGTTTCTAAAAAAAGCGAAGGCACCGGTGTTCGCCACTCGCGGTACAGCCGAGGCTTTCGAGGAAAAGAATCCGGAGTACGCCGACCGTCTGAACGTATTCGACAGCGGCGAGCGCTTCTGGGTCAGGGATGTGGACGTTGTGCCGTTCCCGACGCCGCATGACGCGGCGGAGAGCACGGGCTACATATTCGAGCACGGCGGCAGCCGGTTCGGCTTTGCGACCGACCTTGGCTTTGTGCCGCGCGATGCGGCCGAGCTTCTGCGCGGCTGTGAAATGGTCGTGCTGGAGAGCAACCATGACCCGCACATGCTGCAGGCCGGTCCGTACCCGTATTCGCTCAAGATGCGTGTTGCCGGACCGAGCGGGCACCTGTCCAATCCGGACTGCGCCGTATTTGCAGCGGATCTGGTGAAAAGCGGCACGCGAACGCTCGTGTTGGCGCACCTGAGTGAGAAAAACAACATGCCGGAGCTGGCGCGGCAGCAAACGCTGTCGGCGCTGCGCGGACTGCCCGCGTGCGAGGTGCTCGTTGCACCAAAGGAGCACATGGAGCATCCGGTATCGTTTGGGGAGGAAAAACTATGCTCTCTGTCCGGCTGATCTGCGTCGGTAAGCTCGGAGAAAAATTCTGGGCGGACGCTGTAAAGGAATATACCAAGCGTCTCGGCGCATATTGTAAATTAGAGATCATCGAGCTGCCCGAGCAGCGTCTGCCGCAGACGCCCTCTGAGGGCGAGATCGTGCAGGCGCTCGAAAAGGAAGCCGCGCTCATCGAGAGCAAGCTGCTGCCCGGCGCGTCTGTGATTGCGATGTGTGTCGAAGGCAAGCCGATGTCCTCTGAGCAGCTGGCGGACTATTTCGGAAAGCTGACCGTATCGGGGACAAGCAAGATCTGCGTGCTCATCGGCGGCTCGTGCGGCCTGTCTGAGCGGGTGAAAAAGAAGGCGGCGCTGCGGCTGTCCATGTCACCGATGACGTTTCCGCATCATTTAGCAAGAGTGATGGTGCTCGAGCAGATTTACCGCGCGCTCAATATCGCGGCAGGCGGCAAGTACCACAAGTGAAACGAGAAACAGCATGACGAAAGAACAGATTGCGGCGATCGCCGTAGTGCTGCTGCTCGGCGCAGTCTTTTTTGTGCGGCTGTACCGTCGGCAGCAGGAACCGCCGAAAGAGCCGCCAAAGCCGAAACCGCTGCCGAAAATCGGCAAAATGCGCTGTCCGATGTGCGGCGCGGAAGCAAAAGTCACGGGCAAACAGTGGGAGTGTCCGTGGTGCGGTGACTGCGGCTGGATCAAATAAAGTTTGGGTACAAAAACAACCCGGTTAAATGCGGCTAACATCAAGAAAAACCATTTACTTTATGCACAAGATTTTGTAAAATGTAATATAGATGAGAACGCGGTTATTCGCACGGGACAAATGCGGAGCCGCGATGAGGGAAATTTTATTTCAGGAGGGGCGTCCCATGATTATCACGATAACGCTTAACGCTGCACTGGACCGTACGCAGCGGATCGAGCACCCGCTGCAGGTGGGCAAGCTCAATCGCGCGGTGTCCAGTCATCTGGAACCGGGCGGCAAGGGCATCAACGTGTCGCGCGCGATCAAGGCGTTGGGCGGCAGCAGTATTGCGCTTGGCTTCAGTGCGGGCACAAACGGCCGCATTATGAAGGACATGCTGACAGCAGCGGACATTCACCACGATTTTGTTGATATTGCGGGACAACTCCGTGTCAATACGCAGATCATTGATGCGCAGGGCGGCCATACCGAGGTAAATGAGCCGGGCAACAAGCTGGATGATTCGGATTTCCTGCGTTTGCTCGACCGCATGGAGAACTATCTGGACGAGGGCAATATCTTCGTTCTGGCGGGTTCTACGCCGCCGGAGTTCCCGCTGAAGAACTACCGTAAGCTGTGCAAGACCATCAAAAAGCACGGCTGCAAGCTGATCATCGACGCACAGGGCGAGCTGCTGCAGGAGGCACTGAGGTGCGAGCCGGACTTTGTAAAGCCGAACATCTTCGAGCTGGCTGAGGCTGTCGGCGACAAGCCGTCCGCCGATCCCGAGGTCGTTGTACATTCCGCACGCAAGATGCTGGATATGGGCGCAAAGGCTGTCTGCGTTTCCATGGGGCAGGAGGGCGCTTTGCTGACCGCAAAGGACGAGCCGGAGTCGCTGTACGTTACTACCAACCCGAAAATCTACGACGAAGGTGCGGTCGGTACCGGTGATGCAATGGTCGGCGCGATTGCAAACGCTATGCACGCGGGCATGAAGTTTGACGAGGTGGCACGCTACGCCGTTGCGATGGGCCGTGCATGTGCCCGTCTGGCCGGCACCGAGATGGCCTCTCTCAAGAAGGTTTACGAGGTGTACGAGACCACGCAGGTTTACGTCCTGTAAGCAATACACAAACTATGGAGAGAACAACAGATGGTTGTTCTCTCTTTTACTCTTTTCGCAATTACTTTAAGGAGTTAACAAATATGGATAAAAAACAATTACAGCAGCGCGCCACGGAGCAGCGCCGCCGCGTACGCCGCAGACTGACCATTCGCGGCGTACTGTCGCTTCTGGTCGTGCTGACATTCATACGCTGTGCGTTCATGCAGCGGTATGAGAATATGTTCGTATGCGTGCTGTCGCTCGTGCTGCTGGCGATGCCGACGCTGATTGAAAAACAGCTTGCCATCGACATCCCTCCGATGATGGAAGCTATCATCTACTGCTTTATCTATGCCGCCGAGATCCTGGGCGAGATCAATTCGTTCTACACCATCATTCCCGGATGGGACACCATGCTGCACACGATAAACGGATTTCTGGTCGCGGCGGTCGGCTTCTGCCTGGTTGACCTGTTTAACCGAAGCGAACGGTTTACCTTCAAGCTGTCGCCGCTGTTCCTGGCTATCGTGGCGTTCTGCTTCTCCATGACGGTCGGCGTGTTGTGGGAATTTTTCGAGTTCACCGCTGATCAGGTGATGAACACGGACATGCAGAAGGACTATGTCGTGCACGAGGTCAACACGGTGTCACTCAACCCGGACGGTCTGAATGTGCCGGTGCATGTGCAGATTGAGTCGGTCATTGTCAACGGTGAGGATTGGACGGAGCAGCTTGACGGCTATCTGGATATTGGCCTGATCGACACGATGAAGGATCTGCAGGTCAACTGCATCGGTGCGATCGCGTTTTCCATCATCGGCTTCTTCTACGTCAAGCACCGCGGCAAGGGCAAGCTGGCGGCAGCGCTCATTCCGGTCGTGCTCGATCCCGAAAAAGAAAAAAGTAAAAAAGATGAGCAAAACAGGGAACCAAATGACGAGTGATTCCGTCTAATTCAATACTATCCCCGAAAACGATCTGAAGGAGAGTATGAAAGTATGATGAAAAAGCGAATGACCGCAGGTATGCTTGCGACACTCATGGCGGCAGTCCTGCCGGTTTCCGCGTGCGCGGCTCAGAATTCGGCGCCGCAGCCGCAGCTGAATACCGCAGAGCATATGCAGTATATGAACGGCTACACGGACGGCACCTTCCGTCCGGATGCGTCCATCACCCGTGCAGAGGCGAGCAAGCTGCTGGCCTCTCTGTTGGTGAACAAGGTCGAGAATGAGGACCATCTGTTTAATGACGTTTCGGTTTCCGCGTGGTATGCGGACGCTGTTCGTCAAATGACCGGGTTCGGTCTGGTGAACGGCTACACGGACGGCACATTCAAGCCGAACGCTAAGATTACCCGTGCGGAGTTTGTAGCGATTCTGTCGCGCTTCCCGCACACCGACATCGGCACGGACAAGTCGTTCGCTGATGTACCCAAGACCAACTGGGCGTACAATGCGGTGCAGACCGCTCTGGCACAGGGCTGGATTTCGGCAGGCACGAATTTCCGCCCGAATGCGCCGATTACCCGTGCGGAGACCGTGACTATCCTCAACCGTGTGCTCGGCCGTCAGGCGGACAAGTTTACGATCAATACGAGTGAGGGCATCCGTATTATGCCGGATGTGCCGGACACGCACTGGGCATACTGGGATATGCTTGAGGCAACCACCGACCATAAGTTTGACAAGTCGAGCGGCTCCGAACAGTGGACTTCGTTCGATAAGGAGACTACTGATTTGACGCCGGGCTGGCATAATATTGGCGGCAAGCTGTTCCATGTCAACGATGACAAGCAGTTTGACCATGACAAGTTCATCGGCTCGCTCGAGCTTGACCACAACGGCTACTACATCACCGGCTCGACCGAACTGGACGCGCTGCTGGCTTCGGCAGTAAAGAGCGTTGTCAAGGACAGCATGACCCAGCAGCAGAAGCTGCGTGCAGTGTATGATTACGCGAAGAATACGTTCGGTTATCTCGGCATCGGCGCGGCTGACACTTCGAAGAGCGACTGGGCGCTGACCTCTGCGACCGATATGCTTAAGACCCACAAGGGCAACTGCTACTCGTGGGCGGCGGCATTCACCTATCTGGCGCGTCAGGTCGGCTTTGATGCACAGGCGATTCCGGGCACCGGCGTTTCGCCCAAGGGCAGTGAGTCGGTTCACGCGTGGACCGAGATTACCATTGACGGCACGGCTTACACCTTCGACCCGCAGATCGAAAGCGTGTATAAGAAGCGCTACAACGAGAATTACGACCTGTTCATGAAGAAGTACGGCGAGGCTGTCTGGGGCTATAAAAAGCCGGAGGTGACCGAGCCGGAGCAGCCGGAGACCGTCAAGGTGGACGAGCAGCTTTCCGCACTGGTGAGCAAGATTTACGGTGCGCGTCCGTTCGGCGGCATGGGCGTTGACGAGGAGGCACTCTACAACGGCATGGGTGAGGACGGCATGAGCCGCGGCCTGTTCTGGTATCTCGGCACGGATGACATCAAGTTTGAAGCAGGCGTGGCCTCCGAGTCTATGATTACCTCGCAGGCACATTCCATCGTTGTTCTGCGCTTTGCGGATGGAAAGCAGGCGGCAGACGCGGCGGCTAAGCTCAAGACCACGGTTGACCCGCGCAAGTGGATCTGCGTAGGCGTTGATGAGGCCAAGGTTGTCTCCAAGGGCAAGCTGGTCTGCGTTGTGATGGACGACGAAAACGGCGATTACTACATCAATAATTTCAAGGCGAATGCCTGAAACTGACCTTGTGAAACTTGCGTAAACTGACACTTTTCTAAAGCCACAATATCGCATACAATAGGCTTACAGACAGAATTACTGGAAAAGAGGGTATGCGATATGACAGGAAAAAACATCAGAAAGCTTGTGCTGGCAGCACTGCTGGCGGCACTGACGGCAGTTGCTACGATGATCATCCGCATTCCGACACCGACACAGGGTTACATTCATCTCGGTGACGGCATGGTGCTGATCTGCGGCATTCTGCTCGGTCCCGGTCTGGGTGCGTTGGCAGCCGGTATCGGCTCGATGATGGCAGATCTTATCGGCGGCTACATGGCATGGGTGCCCGGTACGTTTGCCATCAAGGCACTGACCGCTCTGCTTGGCGGCTGGCTGTATCACCGCATGGCAGGCAAGGGCATGAATACGATTACCCGTGTGGTTCTGTGCGGCATTCCTGCAGAGATCATTATGGTTCTGGGCTACTTTGTGTATGAGGTCGGCATGGAAGTCGTGATGGGCAGCAGCATGGGCGCTGCGGCAGCCGCGGTTGTTCTCGGCGTGCCGATGAATATCGTGCAGGGCATTGCGGGCATTATCGTTGGTGCGGTGCTGCTTCCGGTGCTCAGTCACGCAAGCGCGGAGATGGGCGAGAAGATTCGCGCATGATAAATGGATAGGAAAAACGGTTCCGGAGACGGAACCGTTTTTTTATGCGAATTTTGATTTGTTATCGTGTGATTCTCTGTGGAACGGCGGGGGGATCTTACCTCGCTGTTTCTACTTGAATTGCACCAATCGACGTCGATGAAATGGATTTGACAAACGGTTTCACACCATGCGGTTACGCAATTATCCCCAACCTGTGGATAAGGAAAAAGGACAGGAAATTTTCCTGTCCTTTTGGTCTATATACGGTTACTCTTCCGAAGCAAATACGCCGTAAATCGCGCTTGCGAGCTTCTTGAAGATATTCACGATACGCGCGAGAACGCCTTCGTCGGCAGCATCCTGATCCGAGGTGATAGCATCATCGTCATCGTCGGTCGAAATCTCCTGCGTGCGCAGGATGAACTGCAGACTGCTCGGTGTCGGGTTCATACTGCTCGTGACAGACTGCAGGTCGGCCGAGGAGTCGATATTGAGGATGTTGGTATCATCCTCAAGGTCGGTCTTAGCGTCGTCGATGGCATTATGAATATCATCGGTCGCGTTCTGCAGCTTATTCGAGCTGTTCGAGCGGGAAGCCTTATCAAGCACATCGAGCAGGCCGTCGAGCGTGGTCTGTGTGCTGGCATCCGCGTCGCTGCGAACCGAACGCAGTGTGCTGTTGACCGTGTCGAGCAGCTGGTAGGAGGCGGTGAGCGTTTTGGTGGTGGTGCCGATCAGCTCGGTGCCCTTGTCGATGGAGGACGAGGTGATTGAGGTCAGCTGGTTGAGCGACTCGGTCAGTGCCGGAATCTCGGTCAGCTGCTGGTTGACGCGGCCGAGTGTGGTGTTGGCAAGCTCGGTCAGCTTTTTGCCCTCGGCAGTGAAGTCCTGTCCCAGACCCTTGTAATCGTCGAGTACGTCGCAGATGTCATCCAGATTGTCGAGCACATCACTGGTGGTTCCCAGGAAATTGTTAAGGGAGCCGCTCAGGCTGGACAAATCGCTGCTCACATCCTGCAAAGAATCACCGAGATTAGAGCTGTTATTCTTCATGGTGTCCAGTGTGCCGTTAATACTGTTATAGCGGTCATCGGAAATGAGGCCGTAGCCTTTCAGGTCTTTCAATACATCCTGTACATTACTGATTGCAGACACAACATCGGACGAAATACTGCCGACAGGGTCGCTGAGGTCATCCAAATCGTTGCGCAGTGCCTTGAGGTCTTTCTGCATATCGGAGATATTTTTCTTCAGGCTGTCGATATACAGCCACTCCGAACCGGTCTTATCGTCCAGATCGTCCATCAGGTTTTCAAGATTGCCCAGCGAGGTCTTGATGTTCTTGAGAAGCGTCTGGTACTCGGTGATATCCGCACCGGACTCCTCGAGCGTATTGAGAATGCTGTTCGTAGTCGCGTTCAGCTTAACGAGCGTGTCCTTGGTGTTGTTCAGTTCCGGAATCAGCGAATCGCTTTCGCCAGTCAGCTTTTCCAGAGCGGTCAGCGCGGCATCCGTCTTGGGATCAATGGTGCCGCGGTCCTTGATCAGCTGCTGGCGCACGGCGTTGATGCCCGAAATACCGCTCGACATCGTACCCATGCCGTTCTGCATGGACTGCATGGTGTCGAGCATGTTGCTCATGCCGGAGTACAGGCTGTCGCCGGAATCGCTCAGGCGGTCCTTGACGTCCTTCAGGTCGGAGATGATATCCAGCGAGGACAGAGTAGCCGGCGTCATAAACATGAACATACCCATGTTCTCAAAGTTATTCGAGCCGATACGCACGGTGAACGTGCTTTCCTCGCCCGGCATACCCATGAATACGACCAGCTTGTAGGTTCCCACAGACTGAACCTGTGCACCCGGTGCATCAATGGAAAGCGCCTTGCTCATGTCGATACCGGTGCCGCAGACGAGCATCATATTGTTTTTGTAGTAGTCGCTTGCGTAGCTGTTCGGTACTGCGTGAATGGTGATCTCCACCAGACCGTTTGCGCCTGCACAGTCCTCCGCCTTGACCGAAACACCGTTCAGCTTGTAGGAAACATCAAAGTTCCACGGCATCTGGATATTGACCTTGTCGGTCGGGATGCACTCGTAGTAGAAGCGCTGCTTGCTGGTGTCGGACAGCTTCCAGTACACCGAATTGTCCTTGATGACCGGCTCGTCGTAGGTGCTCATGTTGTACACATCTGCGTAGCTGCCGAAATCGGTGAACTCGGTGTGGCCGTTCAGGCTGACACCCTTTACGATGCGCGTATTGGTCGGCGCACCGTAGTAATCCATGTTGATATATACCGATTCGTCGGTTTCTACCGTGGGCTCGGCGGCCTGTGCCGCCTGCGGCAGCGTGAACGCAAGAACAAGCGAGGCTGCGGTCAGTCGGCGCAGCTTATCTGTTTTCATGGTCGTTCTCCTCCGTATTATCGTTCTGGTTGTCATTCTGGCTGTCGTTCGGCTTATTCTTGTCACTGCCGAGACGCTGGGCCAGCTGTTCAAGCTGCTCCTTGCGCATCTCAATGCGGTTATGGATACGCATACGCAGTTTTTTGCCGATCATGCGCTTGTGTGCGGATTCTTCGGTCTGCTGCTGTTTGGACGGCTCCTGCGTCGGCGGCGTGTAGTTCTGCGGCAGCTTGAAGCCATCGCCGTTCATCAGGTTCTTGAGCTTGAGGCGCAGCTCCTTGTTGCGTGCCTTGCGGTTTTCGCGGATCTGGTTCTGCAGGTTGACGCGCTGCTGGTGCAGCTCGCTCAGGATCGGCAGCTTGATCTTGGTCGCGCGGATCTTGTTCATCTTGGCGTGCTTCTTTTCTGCGTAATCCGACTTGACGATCCAGCGGTCGAACAGCATCAGGCACATCGGCAGGAAGAACAGTACGAGAATGACCGAGATCAGCGCACCGCGGCCGATCAGCTGGCCCAGACCGGAAATCGCTTCGACCGAGGTCATGAAGTACAGACCGTAGGCAACCGTCATAACGATCAGGCCGGAGGTCATAACCGATTCGGCGCTGACCGATACCGCCCGTATGGCGGCTTCCTTTTTATCCCCTTGTGAGCGGGCATCCAGATAGTTGCCGGTCATCAATATTGAATAGTCAACCGTCGCGCCCAGCTGGATACAGCCGACGATGATAAAGCCGAGGTACATGGTTCGCTGACCGTAAATGTACGGCAGAGCGGTGTTGATGAAGATCGCGCATTCAATCGGGATGAGCACGACGATCGGCAGGATCAGTGCCTTGTAGGTGATCGCGATAACGAGTGCTACACCCAGCAGGGAAACGATGTTGACGCGGTTGTAGTCCGGTACAATAATATCCTTAATATCCTGCGTGGACGGCGTTACGCCGACAAGGTAGGTCGTTTCGTTCGGGTAATACTTGTCAATGATCGCGCGGATGTCGTCCGAAAATTTGAAGGCATCGTCACTTTCACCGGCGGAACGCACGTTGATGATCACGCGTGCCCAGTTTTTCGAGTGCATCAGGCTGGTGATGTTCTCCGGCAGGAAATCCTCGGGAATGCCTTCCGGCAGAACGGACGACAGGCTGAGCGCGTACTTGACGTAGGACAGGTCGTCGATCTCCTCGGTCATCTTTTTCTCGGTGATGTTGCTGTCGGGCGGGACAAGCGCGATCATCATGTTGCTTTTGCCGAACTTGGCATTCATCTGCTGCTCGGCCTCGTAAACCGGTGTACCGGGTGAGTTTGCAACGGCCTCGTTGCCGTAAGAGAAATTCGCCATACCCTGTGCAATGTAGCACGGAATGATGATGATAACAACCACAAGAAATACGATGCGACGGATTTTGTACGCAAATTCACCGATGCCGCGGCCCTGTTTGGGGATAAACGGACGGTGCTGCGTCTTGGCAATGATGTTCTGCGAACGCAGGATGAGCGCCGGCATGAGCAGCAGCACGGTCAGCAGACTGAGCGCGATGCCCTTTGCCAGTACGAAGCCCATATCCGGGCCGATGCCGAAGTTCATCAGTGCCATGGCGGCAAAGCCGACGATGGTCGTCATGCCGGAAGCACCGATGGATGAAAAGGCGGTTCGCCAGGCGTTCGCCATCGCCTGTTCGGGTTCTGCACCGGTTGCGCGCTCCTGCGTGAAGGCGTGCAGCAGGAAGATGGAGTAGTCCATCGAGCAGGCCAGCTGCAGCACCGCACCAACGGCGTTGGACAGGAACGAAATCTCGCCGAAGATGATGTTCGTGCCCATGTTGATGAGGATTGCAATGCCGAGCACGGACAGGAACAGCACCGGCTCAAACCACGAGGTGGTCGTGATCGTCAGAATGATGTAAATAATGACGACGGCCAGTGCCATAACACGGGCGACCTCTTTGTTAATGGTCGGGCCGAGGTTGGTATCCGATACAGCGGAGCCTGCTACCAGACCTTTATCGCCGACGATGTTTTCAATCTCATGCACCGCCTTGTGGGTCTGGTTGGACGAGTCCTTGTCGGTGAAGATAACATCCATATAGGCGGTGTTATCCTTGTAGTAGTCGTCGATATTGTCGTAGTTGATGAATTCGCTCGAGCCGTAGATATTGGTGGCCATATCGCACCACATGACCATATCCACGCCGTCAACGTCCGCGATGCGGTCCTTTATATTTTTGGCTTCGTACAGCGTCACATCCTCCAGCATGACGCGGCCCATGCCGGGATAGGTAAATTCGTCCTCCATGATGTCCAGCGCCTGTGCGGACGGAGAGGAATCCGGCAGGTATTTTGTTAAATCGTAGTTGATCCCAACCATCGGCACACAGATCAAACTGAAGATGACCAGTACGATATAAATCTTTTCAATCAGTTTTCGATTGTTAATGATCAGGTCAACAGGGCTATGTCCTTTAAGTTTCACAAAGAAAACACCATCTTTCTCAGAAATAGATATTGTGTAGGATTTCTTTTCGTGATATAGTATAGTACATAAGGATAACGAACGCAATAATCAAATATGATAAGAGTGAATGATAATGCACATAAATATTATATGTGTTCGTTAAAATGCAAATTACGGAAATGGAACGGAAAAACAATATGAATGGAGTGGGATACCATGGCAGAAGTGGAGGATAAGCGCATCCGACGAACGAAAAAGCTGCTGCGGCAGGCACTGACGCGGCTGATGCAGCAGAAGGACTTCCAGAGCATCACCGTGACCGACGTAGTGCGCGAAGCGGATATCAACCGCGGCACATTTTATGCGCATTATCGGGACGTGTATGACCTGCGCGATAAGATCGAGACAGGGATGATCGAGGATTTCCGCGGGATGATCGCAGCCATCCGTCCGAGTGAGACGGTAACGCTCAAGCTGGTGCTCAGCCGTCTGATGGATTATCTGGAGGAGAATCGTGAGATCGTCACCGCACTCATCAAGGTCAATGCGCCGGATGGTTTCGGCAAAAAGATGATCGGCGTTATCGAGGAATGCCGCATGGAGCTGCTGCCGTACCGCAGTGTCGAGGATGCGTATGCTGCACGCTTTCTTGCGACCGGCGTCATCGGCATGACCGAAAAGTGGATCACCGAGTCGCAGCCCATCCCGAAGACCGAGATGGTCAGCCTGATCACTAAGCTGCTGACACCGCTGACACCGTTGGTGCCGCAGTCGGATGCAGCGCAGAACTGAGTAAATCAGTAGGAATTTAACGGCACGAAAGGGAGTACCCGCAGGCGGGCACTCCCTTTCACTGTATTATCGTTTACGCAGGACAAATTCAGCCAGCCGCTCGGTGGCATCCGGATGGGCAATCTCGCTCATGGTTCTCCGCACGGTCTCCAGCCGCACCGGATTGCAGAACAGCTCGTACACCGCCTCGTCGATCGGGAAGTGCTTGGTAATGAGCGCCGCCATGCCGTTGTTGACCAGAAAATCAACATTGCGCTCCTCGTGACCGGGGATCGGATCGAACAGCAGCATCGGCAGGTTTTTCGCCAGAGCCTCGGACACGGTAAGACCGCCCGGCTTGGATACAATGCAGTCGGACGCGCTCATCATCACCTCTACGTTGTGTACAAAGCCGTAGGGATAGATCCTGCAGCTGCCCTGATAATGCGCGGCAAACTGCTCTACATGGTAGAGCATCTTTTTGTTGTTGCCGCATACCACAAGAAACTGGAACGGCGTGCCGATCTGCGACAGGCTTTCGATGTTCTTCACATGGTCGGCGTGGCCCATGCTGCCGCCCATCAGCAGGATGGTTTTCATTTTCGGGTCAATGCCGAGCTGTGCCGCCGCGTCCTCGCGGGACAGCTTTTCGTTGAATTTCGGGTGCACCGGAATGCCGAACGGCAGGATGCGGTCCTCCGGAATGCCGCGCTGCACACAGCGGTAGGTGAGCAGTTCACTCGCGGTGACGATGTACTGCACGCGCGGCACATCCTCCCAGTACGGGTGGAGCGTGTAGTCGGTAACAATGCCGATGGTCTCGATATCGGCGAGTTTTTTGCGCTTTTTCAGTTCATCGACCATCTGCGCTGCAAAAACATGCGTACAGATGATAACATCGGGCACATGGTTCGCAATGACCTTGGCAAACTTGGACGCACCGAGTGCGTTGATGATATTGATAATGCTCGGCGCAGAGTTAAAATAGCTTGCGCCGTTGTTCTCGGCCAGCTGGTAGACCAGACGGTACAGCGTCTGCATGTGCTTGGAGGAGAACAGATAGCCCTTGTCGATGGTGGTTTTGATCAGGTTGCTGATATAGGCGTAAACATCCAGCGTGTGAACTTCCGCGCCCTTGGATTCCAGCATGTCGCCGATGGCCTTTGCGGTGGCATGGTGACCGAAACCGGCGGTGACGGATAAAATCAGTACTCTCATACAATGCCTCTCCTTATATTGCGGCATTTGTGCTGACCGGACAGGACAGCATGCCTAAGGATATTTTATCGTAAACATGTGAAAAAATCAAACTACACTTTCGTTAAATGTATGCGGATAAGCGATATGCAGCGGTATTTCCGGTATCATATATTCCTTTTTTTCAGGTCCGGCAGGAGTTTTTCTCGGTTAGCTATTTTATTCCGGGCGATTTTGTACTATAATAAATCTAATAAACGAAAATACAGGAGGCTTAGGGAAATGGCTCTGTCTATTAAGCCCTACATTGAAAATAAGGAACGCATCCACCTGATCGGCATCGGCGGCGTGTCCATGAATTCGCTTGGCGAGCTGCTGCTCAGCCGCGGTGTGCCGATTTCCGGCTCCGACCGTCTGCGTACGGATGTTACCGCGCGGCTGGAGGCTATGGGCGCAAAGATTACCTACGAGCACAAGCCGGAGAACGTCGAGGGTGCGTCGCTCATCGTGCGTACCGCTGCCGTGCATGATGACAATCCGGAGATCGTCCGCGCCCATGAGCTGGGCATTCCGGTCATGGAGCGTGCCGAGGCATGGGGACACCTCATGCGCGATTATGACAACGTGGTTTGTCTGGCCGGCACGCACGGCAAGACAACTTCCACCTCGATGATGACGCTCATGACCATGGAAGCGCAGATGGACCCGACCGTTATGGTCGGCAGCAACCTGCCTGCCATTGGCGGTACGCTCCGTATCGGCGGCAAGGGCTGTTTTGTGGCTGAAAGCTGCGAATACTGCAACTCGTTCCTGCGCTTTGCACCGACCGTTGCGGTTATCCTCAATGTAGAGGAGGATCATCTCGACTTCTTCAAGGATATCAACGATATCATCCACTCGTTCCACGAGTTTGCCGAGCTGACCCCGATGAACGGCCTTGTTGTCGTCAACGGCGATGACCCGCATGCAATGCGCAGTGTGGCAGGCATCAACCGCAAGGTCCGTACCTTCGGCACGAGCGCAACCTCGGACGTTTACCCGACCGACGTGCGCGACGAGAACGGCTACTACCGCTTTACCGTTATGGTAGAGGGGAAGGAGTACGCTAAGGTGGCGCTGTCCGTTCCGGGCCGTCATAACATGCTGAATGCTCTGGCGTGCTGCGCCGCTGCCGAGTTTCTCGGTGTGCCGGGTGACGCTGCCGAGTGCGGTCTGAACAAGTTCACCGGTTCGTCCCGCCGTTTCCAGCTGGTCGGCAAAATGCCGAACGGCGCAACCGTCGTAGACGATTACGCGCATCATCCGAGCGAGATGAAGGCCACGCTGAACACCGCGAAGGAAATGCACTTCGACCGTATCCTGTGCGCGTTCCAGCCGCACACATATACCCGCACTAAGGCGTTGTTCCACGAGTTTGTGGAGGCGCTCGGGATGTGCGATCAGGCGGTTCTTGCTCCGATCTATGCCGCCCGCGAGAAGAATACCATCGGCATTTATTCCTCGGATATCGCCAGGGAGGTGCCGGGCGCGGTATCGTTTGACAGCTTTGACGAGATTGCGGATTATCTCCGTAAGGAGGCAGGCCCGAATGATCTGGTGCTCACCATGGGCGCCGGTAATATCAATGAAGTCGGACCGATGCTAATCAAGAATAAGTAAAGAGATAACGAGAAAACCCGCTTTCGAGCGGGTTTTCTTTTGCCAAATTGAGAATTGAAAATGGAGAATTGACGTGACGGTTATACAATGTGCAGACGGGATACAAACGGTGCGCCGAGGTCGCACCCCAGGGCACTTTCTCTTGCCGCACCATGCGGTAAAGATTATTGATAATCGTAATCCGTAGGAACTGTCTATAACAACGCGTAAAAGAGTTGCGCGACACAGATGTGTCGCGCCTGCGGAGAGTAACCGATATGTGTAGCAGTAAGCTGTCTATGAACTGCGAATATTTCACGAAACAAACGTAAGAGTAACCCGACTGTCGTTCTCCTTTTCGGAGCGGTTGCTGGTCTCTGGTCTGCGTTAGGCTAAGAAATAAAGGAAACGGGATTCACAAGGGTGGAAACCTTGGTGTCCATCCTTGTGCCCACCGCCGTGGGTGCGGCGACGTTCCCGCCGCCTGCAGGCAGCAATCCTAACTCGATTTACAGAATGAAAAAAATTTTGAATCCCACTTGACAAAAACGCATAAATGGTTCATACTACAAATATAGAGAATTGTACAATTTGTATAATTCCGGTTGGTAAGGAGGGTGCGTTATGAATAACAACTTGATTATTACTATTGGTCGTGAATATGGTACCGGTGGTCGTGAGATCGGTCAGAAGCTGGCGCTCCGTCTGGGCGTTCCGTTCTATGACCGGGAACTTATTACCCGTGCGGCTAAAAAGACCGGATTTGACGAAAAACTGTTTGAGCAGCTCGACAAGCGTGCCACCAATAGCTTCCTGTACTCGCTGACGATGTTCGGTTCGGTTGGTCTGAACGGCATGAGCCTGACCGATCAGCTGTATCTGGCTCAGTCCAATATCATCCGCGAGATGGCAGAGGATTCCTCGTGTGTTATCGTTGGCCGCTGTGCAGACCATGTACTGCGTGACTTCCCGAATAAGTTCGATTTCTTCATCCATGGCTCGATTGAGGACCGTGTAAAGCGCGTTCAAACCTGCGGTGATTACGTCATCGAGGGCAAGACGCCCGAGGCTGCTCTCGAGAAGATGGATAAGCAGCGTTCTACCTATTACAATTACTATACCGGCAAGGTATGGGGCAAGTGCGACCATTACGACCTCTGCATTAACGCAGGCCGTCTGGGCGTTGAATATTCCACCGATATTATTCTGGAGTACATCAATCGCCTGAAGAAGTAACTGCTGTATAGGGAAAAGAGAAAAGAGAGAGTGCGGAAAGGTCGTCCCTTGCGGACGGCCTTTCGCATTTTTGCAGATAAGAGGATAGGAGAAAGACGATGAAAATACGAAAGATTATTGTTGCGTTAGCTGCAGTTCTCGTACCATTTCTGGTGTTTCGTGTGGGATCGGGATTGACCGAGCAGCAGAATGTCACACTGCGCGATTACACGGTTTCCGAGAATGAGAAAACGCTGACACTTCATGCAGCTGTCTTTCCGCCGATTGAGGATATCCGGGATTATAAGGACGAGCCGAAGAACGGCGAACATTATCTTACGTTTTACAACACATTCGGCAGTGCAAACACGATGAGTGCGGGATACACCGTTATCCTGCCGATTGAGGATACGGATAAGGCGGTTTATTTTAATGATGCCGACGGCTTCCATCTGGTTCTGCAGAAGAATGAACTGACCGGTGAGTGGGTACGACCGTAAATTTCCGCAGAACAGGGAACCCAATCGCCCCCGATTTCGTCTAACTGGACAAAGGAGGAATTGCTATGAAGAGATTGCTTGCAGGAACACTTACGGCGGCTCTGGCTTTCGGTCTGGCGGGTTGCGTCAGCGATGAAGAATGTGCTGAAAAGCCGGTTATCTACCTATATCCCGAACAGAAGACAGCGGTTTCCGTATCGTTGGACTACGCGGGCACGCTGACCGCAACCTATCCGGCGTATGAGAACGGCTGGCACATCACCGCCGAACCGGACGGCACGCTGTATGACGAGGCCGGAAATGAATACTCCTATCTGTTCTGGGAGGGTGAGGACAAGACCGACTACGATTTTTCCAAGGGCTTCTGCGTTGCCGGAGTGGACACGGCAGACTTCCTTCGTGAAACACTGGCTGAGATCGGTCTGACTCCGAAAGAGTACAATGAGTTTATCGTGTACTGGCTGCCGAAAATGGAGGATAACTCGTACAACCTTATTTCGTTCCAGTCCGAGGCGTACACAGATGCCGCCAAGCTGGATATTGACCCGACACCGGACAGCCTGCTCCGCGTATTCATGGCGTGGAAGCCGTTGAGCAAGCCGCAGACCATTGAGCCGCAGACATTCACGCCGTTTGCGAGAGACGGCTTCACTGTCGTTGAATGGGGCGGCTGCGAGGTGAAGTAAGGAGGGAACGGCATGAAACGATTGTTTGCGGGAACGCTCACAGCCATGCTGGCACTGAGCTTGACTGCCTGCGGTCAACAGGAACAGGGCGATGCCAAACCCGTCATCTACCTCTATCCCGAGCAGGAAACGACGGTTTCCGTATCGCTGGATTATGCGGGCACGCTCACCGCGACGTATCCGGCGTATGAGGACGGCTGGACTGTCACCGCCGAGCCGGACGGCACGCTGTACGATGAGAACGGCGACGAATACTCCTACCTGTTCTGGGAGGGCGAGAACAACACCGACTACGACTTCTCCAAGGGCTTCTGCGTAGCAGGAGCGGACACAGCGGACTTTCTCCGCGAAAAACTGGCCGAGATCGGCCTGACACCGCGCGAGTACAACGAATTTATCGTGTACTGGCTGCCGAAAATGCAGGATAACCCGTACAACCTCATTTCGTTCCAGTCCGAGCGCTACACGGATACCGCCAAACTGGATATCGACCCGACACCGGACAGCGTTCTCCGCGTATTCATGGCGTGGAAGCCGCTGCACAGGGCGCAGAACATTGAGCCGCAGACATTCACGCCGTTTGCGAGAGACGGCTTCACCGTGGTGGAATGGGGCGGCTGTGAGGTGAAATAAGAAAAGAAAAACACCCGTCATTGACGGGTGTTTTTGCAGTTTACGAAACTCTGCTAGTGCGCATCGTGCCGCTGACCGGACGCCAGATCAGCAGAGACAGCGCATAGTCGATCATCGAATGAATGAACGAGCCGAGCAGCACCAGACCGAGCAGAATGCGAACGGTTTCCGCGCCGGACAGGCCCTGACCGAAGTAAACCGGTACGCAGACTAGGGTTTCCAGTGCCGCGTGGATGATGCTGAGTACCGCACCAAGACCAAACAGCTTTGCGTTGCGGTTTTCAACCTGCTGACGGAAGTCGATCAGCTCCGGGTGCTTCTGCAGATAGTATGCACCGAGCGCAACCCAGACAACGTGGGTCAGCGCACGCAGGACGACCGGCATGGTGAAGCCGCCGACCAGAAAGCCAAGCGTCGTGCCGACTGAAACGGCCACGCCGACAGCCGGAGAAATGAACATCGCCAGAAAAATAGCAACGTGGCTTGCCAGCGTGAAGCTCATCGGGTCGAGTCGAATCTTTACAGGAGAAAAAATCGGGATGATGATGCCGATCGCACACAGTACGCCGGCCAGCGCCAAATGATACAAACTTTTACTCTTAACCATGGGAACAGGTCCTTTCCAATATTTGAGTTGTGAACAGATAGAAGTATACAACATAAAACAACACCTGTCAAGACACCTTATTCATAAAAAGTTTGGTTGCCTGAAAAAACAGGTTGTGATATAGTAAGGGCAGACAAGCAGCAAGGTCAGAAAGGAAGACAGGCATGATCTCGATTGACCGATTTGAAGAAATTTTATCCGATCTTGCGGAGGAGATTCCACAGTCGTTTTACGAGGAGCTGAACGGCGGTATCGTCGTGGAACCCGGCTATCTTCTGCACCCGGAGGACCGCAGCGGCACACTGTATGTGATGGGGCAGTACCGCATTGATCCGGCGATGGGCAAGTATATTGTAATGTACTACGGCTCGTTCAAGCGGGCGTACCGCCATTTGGATGAGGACGAGCTGACCGAAGAAATGCGAAAAGTCCTGCGGCATGAATTCCGCCACCACGTTGAAGGACGAGCCGGTGTGCGTGATCTGGAGGTATGGGATGCGGAGCAGATCGCTATGTATAAGGAACAGCAGGCAGAAAACGAGTAAAAGAAAACCACCCGAACGAAATCTGTCGTTCGGGTGGTTGCGGCTGTCGCGAAACTACAGTTTCGCCGACAAGCAGGGACGGACCGCAGGCCGTTCCAAAGTCGTCCGAAAGTTCCTCCCGATGGTCGAAACTTTCTTCCTCCAGAAGTGTAAAAAGCCAGATACATGCTCCGGCTTTTTACGAATTTGCACAGCAAATTCTATTTCATGCGCGCTGCCGCGCGGCAGCGTCAGCATCACGAAAACGGACTTTATTGATAGACTGAACCACCCGAACGAAATCTATCGTTCGGGTGGTTTTTAGTTATCCTCGAGCAGCAGAAAGCCTTTGTCCTTGAGCCCCTGAATTACGCGTTCGAGCGTTTTCTCATCTGTGGCGCGGATGGTGTGCAGGTGGATGCCGCCGGTCAGGTTGGACAGCGGCCGGGAGCCGGACTGCTGAATCTTCTCGTTAAACGCGTCGGCGTCATACCGCGAGAAAATGTGCAGCGGTGCACAGATTTGGCCGTATACAGCGTGCTCGACCGTTACATCAATCACGGCTCCGCCGAGATCGACGACCGTGTACAACTCCTCAAGCATGCGGCTGTTGTCGTGGTGGCTGACAATGTGCCGCTCCGCACAGGTCGGCGCCGAGGTGTTCTCCAGAATATATCCGCGCGGCGTAGCGAGCACGGCCAATCCGCCTGCACGCAGCAGCGCAACATCGCCTACAATAATCTGGCGGCTGACACCGCATTGCGCGGCCAGCGCGGTCGCCGATAACGGCCCGTTCGCCTGTGCAAGCAGGTGGGTGATTTTAGTGCGTCGTTCCGCAGCGTTCATGGTTAGTCACTCCTTACATCCTTATATGATAGCAAAAGTTGACGGAGTATGCAAGTGTCAAGATGGGAGAGATTACGCAAGGTAGGAGTTAGGAGTGAGGAGGTAGGAGTTTCGTAGAGAGTGAAGAGTGGAGAGTTGAGAGTGAAGAGTACCAAATTGAAAATTGAGACTGGAGAATGGAAAATGAACGTAAAATTCGACGGGATGCACAATGAGCACCCGACAAACGAGTTGCGCGACACGGGTATCACCAAGGGGATCTTCTCTTGCCCTTCGGGCAATTCACCCTGTGTCGCGCCTGCGGAGAGTAGCCGATATGTGTAGCAGTAAGGTATCTGTGAACTGCGAATATTTTACGAAACAAACGCAAGAGTAACCCGACTGCCGTTCCCCTTTTCGAAGCGGTCGCCGGTCTCTGGTATGCGCCAGACTAACAAACAAAAGGAAACTGGAGTCCCAAGAGGATAGTACTCATTTAATCCGCGCACGGCGCGG
>OGYG01000166.1_pt1 | contig 74030 bp, 64 predicted proteins | sample 1576481 | NCBI WGS metagenome assembly OGYG01 (sample SAMEA3541497, study PRJEB24748) | human gut metagenome | biome: human gut; feature: human-associated habitat; material: faeces | place: China | collected 2012 | reverse complement strand
GAAAAACGGAGTTGTTCGATCAGCCTCGAACCGATACCATAAGGTATCGGTTCTTTCTGTTTATTCAGACTCTTTCGCCTTGCGAACCGCTGTCGCCAGCTGATCCGAGCAGCTTGTGCCGCGTCCGTTGCACGAAATGCCCTTGAAGTAGCCTTCAATCTGCTCCACGGTCATGCCCTCGACCACGCGGCTGATTGCCTGCAGATTGCCGTTGCAGCCGCCCTTGAAGGATACGTTGTGCACGGTATCACCGTCCAGATCGAACGAAATATTCATCGGACATACGCCGTGCGGCTTGTAGTCAAAATGCTGCATGTCTTTCCTTGTCCTCCCTAACTGATCAGAGCAAAGTGCGGATATGCGCCGCTGCCTGCTCAAATGTGCTTACCTCGGTGTAGGACAGCTCACCGACCGGTTTCGGCTTGTCCGTCCAGTTGAGCCACACGCCATCAATGCCGACATCGAGCGCGCCCTGAATATCGTGCGTGAAGTTGTCGCCGACCATGACGGTCTCCTCCGGCAGACAGCGGCATTTGTGCATCGCCAGCCAGAAAATCGCCGAACCCGGCTTATCCACACCGGCTTCCTCACTCGTAACAAGGCAGTCCACCTTGTCGGCAATGCCGAGGTACTCCAGCTTTTCCATCTGGATATCCGCCAGCATATTGGTGCAGATGGCCACCTTAACGCCCGCCGCACGCAGCTCGTCCAAAAACTCAGCCACGCCCGGGCGCAAGGTCATCTTATCGAACACCGCATTCCAATACACGCGGAATGCCTCGCGCGAATAGCGAACGGCGTTCAGGCCCATGCGCTCGAGCGCACCCTGTGCAAACAGCACACGGTCATGCGTAGGCGGCATGGCAGGCTGCTGCCGTGCCAGACGCTTGCGGTTGACGCGGAATGCGTCCGCAAACCCCTTGCCTTTGTCTCCAAACGTGCTGATGGCCCACTCCTCCAGCTTTTCGTAGGCGTAGGCGTCCCCGGCCTGAAAGCTGGTGTATAACGTGTCATCCAGATCGAAAAAAACTGCTTTTAATCCCATAAAATCCTCACAAAAGTTTTTCGTTATAGACTGCGCGGCTGCCGCCTACAAACTTCGGACGGCGGCGTGCGCACAGCAGAACGGCTTCGCCGATCTTCTTGGTCTCAATGCGCAGCGGTACGACCACCGGCTTGATGTGCATGCCGATCAACGTTCCGCCGATGTCCATGCCCGCAGAGGCGCTCTGCTTGAGCGACTCAACCGCCACCGGATCATCAAAGCGCTTGTACGCGGTCGTGCCGAACGAACCGCCTGCCTTGGGCTGCGGAACGACGTTGACCTCCTCCAGACCGAACTGCTCTGCCACAGCACGCTCCACGATCAGCGCACGGTTGAGGTGCTCGCAGCACTGTGCCGCCAGTTCCACGCCGTGCTCATGCAGTACGCTGTGAATGCCCTCGAATACCGCTTCGGCTACCTCTACACTGGAATGCGTGCCGATCTTCTCGCCCAGAATCTCACTTGACGAGCAGCCGACCACAAACAGGTCACCGATCTTCAGCTTGGCTGCCTCGCAAACCTGCTCTGCCGCCTTTGCACTTTGTTCTCTGATTTCAGAAAGCTCCATTTTTCATGCCTCCCCTTATAAGAGTACTATTAGTATAACATAAATGTCGGAACTTGTTAAGCCCCAACGGCGTATGTTGAGAGTGAGGAGTTAGGAGGTATCGTGATGATATTGTAGGGCGGGGTGAATCATTATCCACTCCTATCTCCTAACTCCTACCTTATACGAAGGGAGCATAACCATGCAAAACCATTTACAGACCAAGGAGAGTATCCCTGCCGGTCTGCTTTCGCTTGCGATGGCCTTTGTGCCGACGCAGGAATTTGATACGCCGTATGATCCGGTACTCGCGTTCTCGCGCGGCACGATCTTTCCGGCACTCGACAAGCCGTTTCTCGGAGAGGAGGCCGTGCCGCAATGACCGACAAGGCTAAACTGCTCGGGCGCGTGCGCATGTACGATTTCGCGCTCGTTGAGGTGATCGAGTACCTCGACGGCCATCCGGACAACGCTGCCGCGCTCAAATACTACAACGAAATGCGCACGGCGTTTGACAAGGCCGCCGCCGAGTACGAGGACGCATTCGGTCCGCTGACCGCCCGCGAGGTGGATACCTGCAGCGGACACTGGACGTGGATCGACGATCCGTGGCCGTGGGAAGGAGCTGAGGACTGATGTGGTCATACGATAAACGATTGCAGTTTCCGGTGAAGATCAAGAATCCGAATCCGCAGACCGCCAAAATTGTTATCTCTCAGCTTGGCGGCCCGGACGGCGAGCTGGGTGCGTCCATGCGCTATCTCAACCAGCGGTACGCCATGCCGTATAAGGAATGCAAGGGCATTTTGACGGACATCGGCACGGAAGAACTTGCGCACATGGAGATGATCTCCGCCATCGTGTACCAGCTGACGCGCAATCTCACGCCCGAGCAGATCAAGGAGGGCGGCTTTGACGCCTACTTTGTCGATCACACGACCGGCATTTACCCGCAGTCGGCCTCCGGTGTGCCGTGGAGCGCCGCAACGTTCCAGTCCAAAGGCGACCCGATCACTGATCTGTTTGAGGATATGGCAGCGGAAGCTACACCTTTACAAGAACAATCCTTTAGGCTTTTCGCACCATTTTAGCGTATATATCGCCACATTTCTGTATATTATCATACGCGGTATACTCATTGAATGATAATTGATCAAAAATTCCAATGAATCTCTATGGGAACCGTTTTCGTGCCCTTTGCGCGCCGACCGACAGTCACATAGTCAATCAGCGTATCGACCATCTCACGGTTCAGGTGCTCAATGTTCATGTACTTCTCGACCAGTGCACGGCGGTTATCTCCGATAGCGATTCGCTCCTCAAGTTCTCGCATCTGCTTTTCGCCATCCTCGATCACATGCTCCAGCCGATCACGCTCTCCGGCAAAATCTTTCGACATAGCAAGATAGTCCTGCTCTGTCAGCAGTCCCTTTACCTTGTCGAGGTACAGATTGCGAATGCCTGTTGTATATTCCTCCTGCTTCTGACGATAGGTGTTGATCTCCTTTTGCAGGCATTTCTTCTGTTTCTGCAAATCCTTGCAGAACGCTACGCTCTCGGTCGCTTCATCCTTATCGAGAAATTCCTGCGCCATCCGGTTCAGCTCTTCCAGTACAGCTTCCTCCAAATGGCTGACCGCAATAAACGCACCGGGACAGGCTTCCACAGAGATATGCCGATTCGGACATTGCAGATAGTGCCGGTCCTGCGTCTTGGAGGACCGAAGCGTATAGCCGCAATATGCGCACCGTGCTTTGCGTGCGAAAATACCAATTTTTCCATCACTGAACGGTCTGCTGCGCTCTGCTCGCCGCCGACATACCTTGTTCCACAGTTCCTGGTCAATAATCGGCTCGTGCGTACCACGCACAACATACCACTGATCTTTCGGACGCGGCTTACACTGCTTGGTTTTATACGACACACTGCCATACTTGCCCTGCACCATATTGCCGATGTAAATTTCATTTTCCAGCATATCCGCAATCGCAAAGTATTTCCACAAGGTGCTGTTTTTGCTCACCGCCTGCTTGTAGCGTAAGCCATGCTGTCGTTTGTACTCGGTGGGATTGGGAATCCCGCGTGTGTTCAAAATACGGGCGATCGAAGTTTTCCCATATCCCTGTGCAAATAGATTGAACACCTCACGGACTACTGCTGCCGCTTCTTCGTCTATCAGCAAATGCCCTTTGCGGTCAGGGTCTTTGCGGTAGCCGTACAGTGCAAACGCACCGATATGCAAACCGTTGACACGGCGGTTGGTCAGTACGCTGCGAATGTTATCCGACATATCTTCCAGATACCATTCGTTTACAAGACCGTTGATCTGACGTGATTTCTTGTTGCCCTTATTGTCCGTATCCGCATTATCTACAATGCTGACAAAACGGATACCCCAGATGGGAAACAGACCGTGGATATACTTTTCCACCAGTTCCAATTCACGGGTAAAACGTGACTGTGTTTTGCAGAGGATAATATCGAACTTGTGCTGTTCTGCGTCTTTCAGCAGCCGCTTAAACTGCGGCCGCCGCCTGTCTGCACCAGTATAATCATCATCACTGTAAATCTGATAAACTTCCCACCCCTGTTCTTCTGCATACTGCACCAGCATTGCTTTCTGATTCTGAATGCTGCCCGAATCATCGGTCGCACATAGCTTGTTTTTATCTTCCTCGGATAAACGGCAATAAATTGCTGCTTTTTTCATGTTCTATCCCTCATTCAGATAAGAACAAGCTGTTTCCTACTTTTATTGTAACGCATAACTGCACTTTTGTCATTGCCTTTTCTCCGTAATTTTCGTCTCTGCCTGTTCGATACGGTTAATCATTTCTACCCATTTCTCTGTAAACCGTTTCCGGTCGCAGGTTTCCCTTCCATTCTGAAAAACGTGTGTGCAAACCGCTTTAATCTGCTGTTTTGCCATACGGCTTCACCTTTCCTTTCAGAATAGCCTATGTTACTCTCTGCTAATGTAAAACCCACCTGCTGCAAAACAGGCGGGTTTTCTCATTCTACTCTCAAATCCAGTATTCGTTGCGGTCACTGTCCATGATGAAATCGTGTTCGTGCGAAACCTCGGTTACGACGGACGAGGGCGCGTCCGCCCATGTGCGGAGATTGCCGCTGTAACCGGAAACATCCGGCGAGGTATCACGTCCGGTAATCTGGCAGATTGCCTTTGCGAACGTCAGACGGGATACATCACCGCTGAGACCGATATTCGTTCGCGCCGCGTAGGCCACCAGCGAGTTCAGTTGACCAGACCCAGCCCAGATACGCAGGTAGCCGTTCTTCGAGATTGTGTAGTTGATCTCGTAATCGTCACCCTCGTCCATGCGAGTGGTATCAAACGCGGATGCAGGCAGAACGCCGATGGAAACGAAATACTTTGCTTCTTCCGGAATATCGTACTGGTATTTCGGAACGGTAGTCGTGCCGCGCGGCAACCAAGTATTGCCGCCGTTTGCAATCAGACGATATACAACGGTGCAGGCTTCCTGCAGGGATACGCGATCATTCGGACGCCACAGGCCGTCCGCGTAACCACCGAACAACTGATAGTGAATATCCGTCAGCACCGGTGTACCGGACGAACCAGACGAAACGACTTCAATCTCCGGCGAACGGCCCGAAGCCGAACCATTGTCACCCGTAGCCGCGGCAAGGTTGGTGTACGTCTTGCCGCCCGCATCGGTCTTAAACTCAACCGTGATTTTCACCACGCACTTTTCGTTCGGCGCAATGTCACCGAGTTCCAGAGTAAATACTTTGCTCCGGAAACTCCACTTGTTGTTCAGAACACCGTCCACATAGGCGTTATTTTTCAAAACCGGCGTTACCAGCGTGGTATCCAGCGTATCTTTGAGGATAACCCGTTTCCACATCTGGTTAGAATCGTTGCCAACCGTGATGGTAAAAGTGGCACGTTTACGGTCTGCCGAAACGCCAGAACCCACATTCACCACAGTTTTATCAACCTCTTTGGTTACATAAAAATTTGTGTTAACGTCCGGCTGTTCTGCCGTGTCAGGAATCGTTACGCCCTTATCAGTTGCAGTGCCGTGACCGTTATCGCCATCAAGCGAAGCAGTGTTGGTAATCGTTGTGCCAGCCGCACTTTCAAGCACCTGCACGTCAAAAGTGATTTCAGCCGATTCGCCCGGTTCGAGATCACCTACGAGCACAGACAGCGCATTGCCGCTCAAATGATACAGCGCAAATTCGTTGTTGATATACACGCCGCCTACCAGCTTCACGCCGGTCGGGAGCGTATCGGTCATTACGACATTCTTCCATGCGGCAGTTGCCTTGTTGCCGTTCTTTGCAGTGATCGTGTAGGTGAAGGTATCGCCTACATTGGCAGTGGTGACGCTTGCAGACTTCTTTACGATGGGAGCAGCGTTTCCCTCGTCAATCTGAACGCCGCCGTCCGGCATGGGCGTTTCCTTGCCGTTATCATCGAGGATAGCGGTATTGACAATGAACTTGCCCTGCGAACCATCATCAACAGTTACATCGAAGCTAAGAACGGTCTGTGCGCCTGCTGCGATAGCATCCGGCGTGAAGGTGATCGTCTTAGTGTCGGCGTTGTAGGAGTAGTTTACCGTTGCCGAACCATTCTCCTGCACGTTTCCTGCAAAACTTACGCCGTCAGGCAGAACGTCAATCACTTTCATGTTTTCCCAATCAGCGGTAGCTGCTGCACCATTGGAAAGGCGAATGGAGTAGGTAATCGTATCGCCAACTGCTGCGGTGGTCTTGTTTGCGGTCTTATTGCCCGCATGACCGTCTGTCTTACCATCTTCAATGTCCACACCGTTATCTGTACCGCTCTTGTCCGGCGTATTGCTGCCGCTGACGAGGGCGGTATTTTCAATGTGCATACCGTAAGCGTCGCTGTTGACGGTTACATCAAAACAAATCGCCTTGGTCTGGTTCGGCGCGATCTCACCGAGCGATACGGTCAGGGTCTTGCCGGTATTGTCGTACTGATATTCTGCGGAGTAGCCGTCTACGGTTACATTGCCGCGGAAGGTCAGTCCGTCCGGAATGGTATCGGTCATAACCGCGTCACGGATATTCACATCCGCACCGGTAGCATTCGTTGCGTTTACGGTGTAGGTGATCGTATCGCCAACCTTGGCAGTGGTTTTGTCTGCGGACTTGGAAACGGTCAGCAGAGCGTCACCGTCTGCGATTGCTACACCATCGTCCTTATCCTGCACCGGGTCTGCATTGTCAGAGGTCAACGTTGCAAGGTTCTGAATGGTGGTGTTGTACGCAGATTCGTTCACCGTTGCGGTAAAGCCGATGATCTGCTTTGCGTCCGGCTCAATCGTGCCGACATTGACGGTCAGCAGGCGGGTATTCTCATCGTAGGTATAATCGTTGGTGTTCTTGCCGTTCAGCGTGACAGAACCGTATTCAAAGGTCAGTCCAGCCGGAAGAACATCGGTGATAACACCGTTCTCAACCGGAACAGTTGCGGTATCATCATCCTTGACGGTCAGCGTGTATGCGATCTTATCGCCCACGCGGGCAGAGGACTTGTTTGCAGTCTTGTCGATCTGTGGCTTGGCCTTGCCGTCACCAACGGTTACGCCGTTGTCCTTGCCGCTGGTGTCCGGCGTGTTGTCGGACTTCATAATAACAGCGGTGTTGTAGATGGTCTTGCCGTATGCGGCGATGTTGACCACTGCAACGAAAGTTACCGTTGCGCTTTCTTCCACGCCGAGATCACCGACCTTAACGGTCAGAACGCGGGACGCTTCATCATAGTTGTAATCGTTGGTCAGCTTGCCGTTCAGCGTAACCGAGCCATACTGAATATCCAGTCCGTTCGGAATGGTATCGGTCAGCACAGCGTCCTTGATCGCTACGCTTGCGAACTCGCCGTTTGCCAGCTTGATGGTGTAAGTTACCTTATCGCCAACATTGGCAGCGGACTTGTCCGCAGTCTTGGTGACTTCCGGCTTGGTCTTTCCGTCACCGATCTCAACGCCCTTGTCCTCGCCCTCGGTGTCCTTGATGTTATCGCCGGAGAGGACAGCGGTGTTGTGTACGGTCTTGCCGTAAGCTGACTTGCCCACGGTCACGGCGAAAGTTACAGTGCGGGCAGCGTTCGGCTTCAAATTGCCGATAAACACTGTCAGTTTGCGGCTGGTGTTGTCATAGCTGTACGGATAGGACTTGCCATCCACCTGCACGCTGCCGTCTACGAAGTCAAATTCAGCCGGAATGGTATCTGCCATTTTAGCGTTTTCGATCTCGTAAACAGCACCGTCACCGTTGCCAACCTTGACGGTATAGGTGATCTTGTCACCGACATTCGCGGTTTCTTTATCCGCAGTCTTGGTCACATACGGCGCGGTATCGCCCTTTTTGACATATACGCCATCGTCCTTGTCCTCGTAAATATTGGTTTTCTTGCCGTCCGCAGCGGTCACATAACCGTTCGTACCCTTGGCAACAGCGGTGTTGTAAATCGTCTGATTGTACATATCGCCGTTGATCTTTGCCTTGAAAGTGACGGTTACGGTCTTGCCAGCAGCAATATCACCGAGGTTTACGGTCAGAGTGCCGTTCTTTGCAGTGTGGGTAGCAGCTACATTGTTCACATAGATGCTGCCCTCGATAAAGGTCATGCCGGACGGAATTTTATCGGTCAGCACGACACTTTTCCATGCGGAACTTGCTTTCTTATCGTTCGACAGCTTGATCGTGTAGGTGATTTCCTCGCCTACCTTTGCGTCCTTGACGCTTGCCGTCTTTTCGATGGACGGGAGCGCGTCACCGGTGCTGTACTTATAAGTGATCGTGCGGATATAGCCGCGATACTCATACGCCGGAATGGACTTGGGCGCGGATTCTGCCTTGCCCGCCGTAGTGACAGACTTTGCGATCTCCTTGCCGCTCATGTCTACGAATTTCTCAACGATGATATTGTACTTGCCATCATTGTACTTCGCGTCATGCCATTCCTCGGCGGTATGGGATACCGTAGCTTCCATGAGGTCTGTATAGCCCCAGAACGATTCTGCAAGATCGTTGTACGGATTCTTGACATTCAGTTCTTTCAGCTTTTCGCGGGTAATAGTGCGGTTGATCATGCTGTTTACCAGCTTTACGGTTTCGGTTCGGGTGATCTCCTTGTCCGGCTTAAAAGTGCCGTCCGGGTAGCCCCGAATCCAGCCTGCTTCACTGGCAGCGTTGATATAGCTGTATGCCCAGTGACCCTTTTCTACATCAGAGAAAACCTTGCCGCTGGTGTATTTGAGGTTCTGGAAACGAGCCGCCAGCGCGGCGAACTCCGCACGACTGATGGGCGCGTTCGGTGCAAAGCTGTCCTTGGACTTACCTTCCAGCAGACCGATATTGTACAGCGTTTCGACCGGCTCATAGAACCAGTTCTTCACGTTTACATCCTTGAAAGTGCTGTTTGACATACGGCGCGTGAAGCGGGGATAATCACCGTCGTACAGGCGGTAGAAGATCATAGCCGCTTCGGCGCGAGTCAGATCACCATTCGGGTGTACGCCCTTGTCCGGATAACCGATAATGTAGGTCAAGTCCTTATGCGAATACACATACTCAACGCTTTCGGTGTAGTCCGTATAGGTGTAGTTTGTGATCGTCTGCGGGGACTTTTCCTCGTGCGTGACGCTGTATGTCTGCTTTTTGGCAATCTCTTTGCCGTTTTCCGCGTCAAGATATTTTGCCGTCACCGAGGACAGCGTGCTTGCAGACTTCGTGCTGACGGCAAACGAACTTGGGATAATCGTTGCCATCATTGCCAACGACAGTCCCGCTGAGGTGATTCGCTTTATGATTGACATTGTTTCACTCCTTCACTCCATTTCTGTTAAGTAATCTGAAATGCTCAACTGCCCCGGCAGCACACCATCCTGCAGCCACCAGTGCAGCACTTCTTCCCCGCTCTGCCAGACGAGCGATTGCCTGCTGTTCCTTATTCATTGCGCCCCATCAGCTTGAAGTAGGCTTTCGGGCGTTTCGGCAGTTCCGTCCAGAAAATACAGCGGCCGTACAGATCATGAACAAAACTCTCACGGCCTAAGTAAAGCTGCACATCCATTTTGCCGTCAGGAGACAGGCACAGAACCCGATGGCCGCGTTCCGGCAGTATCTTATTTGCGTTTTTCCATTCCATAGATAAACCTCTCTGCAAAAAAACAAAACCGGAGGAATCCATGCGGTTCTTCCGGTTTGTGATTATTCTGTTGTCCGGATTTTTACACTATCATATATATCATCACCTCGTATTTCTCTGTCAACCTATTCGTCCTCACCCCCGGCTGCTGGGAAACATCAGGCGGTCGGCGGCGTACCGACCTCACAGGTATTGCACCTATCTCGTTGTCCGATCTCATCGCCTGCGACGCTTTCAACGCTCGGACTATGACTGATCGGGAGTATCATTATCATCTATGCGGGTCGTCGCCTTGTCGGGAGCCGCCCGACAGTTCGCGGCTTTGCGCCGCAGCTCTCCGCACAGAATTTGTACCTGATGTTTGATGTTCAGTTGCCAAGGAACAGTGAGGGTTTATTTTGCCCCTCACTGTACCCCCAAGAAAAACAGCCGCTGGAACAGGAAAAATTAGAATTTTGAAAAATATTTTTTCAGCTTCTCCAAAATGCAATCCCGTTCTCTGCGAACCCTTGTATGTGACACCCCGATTTCACGAGCATATTCTCGTACCCCAAGTCCGCGAAAGTACAGTGCGTCTATCAGCCTTTTCTCATCGTCATTCAACTGAGCAAACACAACCGGCAAATGTTTTGCCTGTTCTTCTCTCATTTTTGCATTTTCGTGTTCCATGCAGATTTCTTCTGCGCTTGGTTCTGCATTTTCCAGCGGTATGCCTTCTTCCCTTGTGTATTCCCACGAAATTTCACGTTCTGCCATAAGCAGTTCTTCCGCATACCGCTCCTGCCGGTCCATCTGCGAATATGCTGTAAATACTTCATCCGAAACCTTAACATCCTGTCCATATACAGAGATGATGTTTGCAACCACGTTGCCGTCCTTATCTTTAACCCGCTTGTAGTTGCGGTTTTTCTGCCAGTTTTTCATTTTTAGGCTCCAATCTTAAAGTTTTTGTTTAAGATTGGAACTTATGGATAGCGGGCAATATTAGCTTGCCAGCAGTCTGAAAAAGAGCGAAACCCCCTGCACTTTTTGATTTTAGGGCAAAAAAATAAAGCCTTTCGCACAGCTATTAAGCTATACAAATGGCTTTGCTTCATAAAACATTTTACAAATCAAAACGCTACTGACAACACCCTTGATTAGGATTGCAGTAGCGTACTGATCAAATTTTACAGATTTGAATTTTTTATTTCAATATTTGTACATCCGCCCACATATTATCGCTCACGAAGGCATTCTGGAACTTCCGGCTGATACGATTCAAACAGACAAGTAGTGCCCACAGAAGCGGTTGCTGCAACAATTGCCAGTGCAGTAATAATCTGACCACCATGCACAATACACCAGTTGATAAATTTTTTCATAAAGATGCACCCTCCTTTTTACGACTTGCAAAATGTAATTTTATTTTTCCAGCAATCATCGTAGATGATGCTAAAAATCCACTGATAAGATAGTATTCTATATAACTGTTATTGGGCTGAACCCAAAGAAATACTATACATACAACCACATTCGCCAGCAATATCCATATACTTCTATTTCTGCTAATTCTACGACGTTTGGATGTAATTTGTTTGTTAACTGATTCGACGGGAGATAGTAACAAAATCAGCAGTGTTTCAACCACAATGAAGCAAAGAACTAAAGGTGGCTCAGCAATACATCTCAGAAAAACAGATACCACATAAATTCCTGCAAATATTATACAACAATTCAAATGATTATCCGCATGATATCCACCTGCAAACAGGCGTAGCGGAATAAATCCCAAAAAGTAAAATAAAATATACCTTTCTTCATGTAGTACAAATGAGCACATTACCAAAATTACAATATTCAGAATTGCCGAAACGATCAATTCTAAACCGTACGCACAGATTTCCAATTGTTCATCCGATACAATAATCCCCTTCTTTTTGAGATAATTACAATAAGAATCGACAAACTTCTTCATAAAAATACTCTATTCTCGCTTATTCACTTCACTATACCTGATATTCCTTATTATATCGAGCCCTTGATGTATTGCAATGTCCTTGCAGTAATTAGTTGAAAAGATAGTACAACTATTATAAAATAATAGTATAAGTCGCTTCTAATTGGTATCTATACTACTCAAAATAATAGTATCGCTATACCTGAGGTGATTATAAATGACAGGTCTTGGAGAAATTATTCAAGCCAAACGTAAAGAGTTAGGATTGACGCAAGAACGTCTTGCTGAAAAAAATCGGGAAAACCGCTGGATACATCGGCCAAATTGAACGCGGGCTCAGTTATCCATCTTATCCGGTTTTATTACAGTTGATTGAAACATTAGAGCTTGATGTACAATCTCTATTCTGCACATCAACGCTCGAAGAAAGTGAAAAACTGAAGCAAGAATACGCACAACTCTATTCCAAGCTCTCAAAGAAACAGTAACAATTAGCCCTTGGAATGTTAAAACTGATTTCAAGATGTGATTTTTAACAGGAGTATTTATGCGAATTGCAATTTGTGATGATGAAGATCAAGAACGACTCAACATTAAAGCATTAGTCAAGCGATATGCCCCCGAATTATCTATTGTCCTTTTTTCCTCAGCAGACGAACTGCTGGCAGCAGCGAAGACGACATTTTTCCCATTGATTTTTCTGGATATTGAAATGGATGATACAAATGGCTTTGATGCTGCAGAAGAACTTATGTCGGGGAGCTCACAGCCGCTTATTGTTTTTGTAACCAAGAGCACCGAATATACGATTCGTGGTTATGACGTGGCTTTTCATTATCTTGTAAAACCTCTTAATGAGGAAAAGTTCTATGAGGTTCTCAAGCGCGCTTTGCGTCTGATCATTCCGCAGTATTTTTCATTCTCCTCGAATGGCGAACTGTATCGTATCCCTGTACAAGAAATTCTGTATTTCGAGTCCCGTAATTATATGCTTTTCATTCATACACAGCAGCAGATTTATAAAACTCGATTGAGCTTAAAAGAGGTTGAACCACAATTATCATCTGCAAATTTTCTTCGTATTCATGCCAGTTTCCTAATCAATCTGCATCATGTAGTTCGCATAACAAAAGACGATGTAGAAATGCAGAACCATCAACTGATCAAAATCAGCAGAAACCGAAAGAAAGAGGTCATTGCAGCTTTTACAAAGTTTGCGAGGGAAAACATATGACTTTGCTAATCGAAGCCCTCAGTGGCGTATTAGACACTTTTCTACTCTATCTTTTTGCATCTGGATTTTACTCAAAATATCGCAGCACTAAATACAAAGGACATTTATACTTGCTTGTAGGTATTTTTATTATCGTGATGAGCTGTATCCCTATGCCGGGTATACTTCGTATCCTACTTAGCTGGAGCATTATCAGTGTATCAACATATGCGATTTTTGAATCCACTGTTCGCAAGGCACTTTTAACTTCAACAGCATTTATAACCCTCAGTGTGTTGGTTGACGTAATATGTGAATATCCTTTTTATCTCTCCGGCATTTCACGAACGGTTATCCTCGGACAGGGGTTAGCACGCTGCATATTTATCATCTTTGCAAAGCTGATAAACTTGCTGCTCATTCTTTTTATTGTCACACTGTTCGGCAAAAAAGGTTTACTTGATATTCCATTCAAAGAATTGCTCCCACTGACGACCTGCCAGCTCGTCAGTGTATTTATCTGCATTGTATCATTGGAATTGGTCGGAACCGTATCGCACTTTCTTTTAATATTATTAACACTTTCTATCGCCGGAATTTTGTACATCAACATTGTATTCTTCGTATATATGCGATCTATTCGTACAAATTACGAAAACGAGCAGCAGCGGTGTTTGGCTGAACAACAACTCAAAACTCAGCTGTCTTATTACGAACAGATGAAATCCGCTAACGAGCAAACGCGAAGCCTGTGGCATGATATAAAAAAGCAATTAACTGCTGTTACTGCATTAGTCAAGGACAGTAATGTATCACAAGCAGAGTTATATCTCGAAACCATTACCAAATCATTTAATTCGCTTAGCAAAATCGTTGATGTAGACCATCCGGTTATTAACGTAATTTTGAATGATGCACTGGGAAAATCCTCGCTTGCCGGTATTACTTTAAAAATCGACGTTTTTGTTTCCCCTCAGCTTGCCCTGTCCCCGCTGGTTTTAAGTGTTATTCTCGGAAATACATTGGATAACGCAATTCGCGCGTGCAGCGGTGTATCTGCCGATACGCCTAAAATCGTAAGTTTAACTTTAAGACAAAAGGACAGTATTCTGTATTACCGCATTTCTAATCCCTATGACCCAGAATTTTCTTCTAAGAAACGCGAGGGTATTCATGGTTATGGGCTGAAAAACGTCAGTTCCACAGTAGAACAAATTGGCGGCACGATGCAAATCAACCAAGAGAATAATCTATATACCGTAGAGATTATTTTGAATTTGTAAAATAAAGGGCGATAGCTTCAACGCTACCGCTCTTTATTTGTACATTTTACTGCATCAGGCCTGCCAAACTCTGCAATCTCATTGTGTATTTTACCGTATGTTGTATAATACTAATACACCAAATGAAGGGAATGAACCCAATGCAGTAAGTCCAGCTAGCACAATTTATAAGCAATCCATAAATCCATCTGATAGTAAAATATAGATATTTTTTATTATGATATAATATAGGAGGAAGCTATATGGGTTATATCAGGCTCCCGGGAACTATGGGACATAGCGGTGGTAAATTGATTTATTCCAACAATCCAGAAGCAATCAATAAATATCATATCGGCTATCCGCTTCGCAATGCTGGTAAATATACCATCGGCACAACCGTTTCCAAAGGCGAAGTCGTAAACTTTGAATATTACCACGCCAACTACACTGGCGGCCCTTTGCAAATTGCAGTTGCAGTGATTAACAATACCGGAAAGCCTGTTGCCTTTAAAGTATCTCGCGAGGGTAAGGCTACCGGAAATGTAACAACGACTTCTACAATTAATATCGCTGCCAAATGCAATGCAGCATTTTATAATTCCTCTGCTCGCTGGGATACAATTAATAACCAGCAAACTTTTCTTCTTGCCAGCAGCGGACCTTTAAATGACAAAGAGATGGCCAACGGTAAAGTTGAGATTTCTCCTATCGACGGTTCTCTTTCTGTACGCATAATTTTTTATGATCCGAACAAAACTACACAAACCTCGGCTGCTTCGTTTGATCGCGCTACTGATGATGGGAAATTACGAACTACAGCTATGTTTAAATACAACCATCGCTCTATCTCCCTAAATCTTGCAAACAATCAAAACAAGTCCTTTCTACTATTTCCTGCAAATGCGATTCCCAATTGGAAAACACTCAACAAGGGTGAATATCCACAGTCACACCTAGAGGCTATCGCTGGCGTTGATGGAATTGGCACGCAACAAATGAACGATGCGGGTACCGTTATATTAGATACACGATGGTTGGTTATCGGAAATTACGGTATCATTTATGATTTGAAGCTATCCGGTTGTAATGGTCGAAAAATTCAATTTTCTAAGGCTACAAACAACGCTGGCACCATTATGACACGAGTAAACAACGGAACATGGTATGCTAAAGCACTGCCATTTACATACGATGCGTCTACCACTTCTTTATTACAAATTATTTTAATCGGCGGAAATTCCGGTGATTTATCAATGAAAATTCTATAATTTTACAAGAAACGATACTGAATCAGATATCGTTTCTTGTGCTATCTATAGTTCTTGTTTACTATCAATAAATCAATAGGATGTGATAAATATTATTATCAAGAAATTATTATGTATTCCACTCATAGCTGTATTGTTGAACACTGCATTTGCTATTAAACCTACATGGGATGAAATACCTGAAAATCAACATCTGTTCGGACTAGGCGAATATGTTGCACAGCTGGATGAAAAGACACAAGAACTCCACCTATACACTAATAATCAAGGAGTTTTAACAGAATTTAAGATTATTGAACACATTGCAGAATTGCCTGATTACACGACGCTCAATCATACTTCATATTTTATTCTTCCGAAAGATGGTAAATACTCCATCTTCAGCCAAGATTTCTCACAACTTACTCCTTACAAATATAACAGTGTGCAATTTTATGGAGATTTTGCCATTGGTGTCTTTGCTCCTGATGATGCTTCTCCTGTTGACCTGTCAGCTCAGACTTCCGAATTGATTGATTTGAAAAGACAACAAGTCATTACCTCTGTAAAAGGACATACCATTAATGTGTCCGAAGATGATCATTACTTTTTCGCTGAGAATACAATTTATGATGCTACCGGTAATTCGATATTTCAAACCGATATTGCTGAAATTATATCTGCTACAACGAATCAAGCACAAGATAATATACTGTGGATTGGATGCAATAACACTCAATATGCCATATACCATAATAGTACTTGTGTAAGCAAACAGTATGATGACATTGAACCGTATTACATAGGGAAAACGCAGTTATTCACTGCACAAGCTAACGGCACAGCTACACTTCTTGATACAAGCGGTCGTGAAATCACGCAAGGTGCGGATTCTATCACACTTCTATCTTCCGACCTTGCAGCCGTCCAAAAGAATAATAGCATTTCCTATTGGAATCATAGTGGACGTATAAGAACTTTTGATCAATATAGCTCTATAATTTCATTGGCAGGAAGCCATGCAGATTTATTTGATCGTGTCCTTGTACAAACAAAAAACGGCAAATGGGGCATAATGAAGCAAGATGGAATATTATTAGTCCCACCCACATTCGATAGCATTAAAAATGCTGTACAAAGTAATTCTATTTTTCAACTTTCAAAAGAAAATACAATTCAAATAAGGAATCTAGATACCAATACACTAATACCTATTCCTTCCAACGAGGAGTTATATGTAGCAAACGCATTTAACAATAATCTCCAAGATGAAATTGCTTGTGTGTCAAATCTTCAAAACGGTTTACGCATTGCAACTTTATATAACCAATCCGGTACATTATTCAAAAATAACATTCGCACAGCATTTATAGTAAACGGCGAAATACGGTATATACAGGTTTCAGACACATCAATCAATGCATATACAGAATCACTCATCGATGGTAATGGAACAATTTTGTTTACGGCTCCAACTGGACAGATGATTACTCAAGTTACACCAGCCATCATTTGCACTACAACTGCCGGTGTTGAAACGACCAATATCGAACATTCTTTCCTCTGTACCGATTTCACTTCTGCAACGCCAAATTTTTCTTCCAGGGAATTTCATCTGGCAAATATCATTAATACGCCTATTACTATTTATGCGTCTGTTCTTCTAATAATATCCGTAATTATCGGATATGTAATAATAAAATACTTTATATCCAACAAACATCATTGACCTAGCAAAATATTGATGAATCAAACGAAAAAACGGAGGGTGTTTTACTACCCTCTGTTTTATTGTTTTTGCATTGAAATGCTTATCCACCAATCTTCCAATTCCCCTCCACCAGTTTCAGCGCAAGTTCAAACTGCGAAATTTGCGTCATTTTCATAACATTATCCAGTATTCTACTGTCACAGTACCATTACAGTATCGCTATGCCTGTTCAACACTATGCTTTTAAGCTGGCTGACTATATATGTAAGCATGGAATCATTGCTAACATAGTAAGATAGTCCTTTAGGTTGCCGTCGGCTATAATATGAAAAAGATAATCAAGAAATCCATAACACGCAACGAATAATAATCAATATACCGTAGCAATTATTTTAAAAATGTAAAACAACAGACAACAGCTTTCCAAAACGCCATTCGTCATCTGTACATTTTACTGCAAAAATCATACTGAACTCTGCATTTTTAGTACAAATTCCACTTTTAATGGTATAATGCAAATATGAAATAAACAATTTACATACTCGATTATCTTTCACAATAACTGTAAAGCATTTTATAGTCTTACCCGCTATATTTGTGATAAATTATAATGGCTATTGCAGGAGAAAAGTAATGAAACAATGCCTTTCCATCTCATGTATTCTATTAGCTGTAGTAACTATGTTCAGCCTTTATTGTTATCGAGAGCGCGAAACCAAAAGTTTACCTGCTTCCATTGAACCATACACCGAAACCGCAGTAATCTTATCAGATTATATTGATTTTGAAAAAAGCATTTATATCGGTCACAAATCCGACCATGAGATATTATATAAAAATTACGCTGATAACTATATCAGGTCGGTTGACTTAAATACCCAAGAGCAACAGGAACTTATTAAATTGGACACGCAAACAAACGGCACCATGACAACCTTTGATTATAAGGATAATTGGTTTGTCTGGTCCGAGAGCCAAGACGCCGAACTGCGTGTAGGAAGTTCTATTGGTGAAAATTGGGCTGTATACGCGGCTGACCTGCGTACAGGAGAAATCATATTCGTAGACGGCGAAAACGATTTCTTCCCTAAAACACGGAATTTTGACCCGCACCCGTGGTCGCTTTCGGTAAATGGCAGCTTTGTTGTTTACGCCAGCTATACAGCTAATGAAGATGATATTTACCCTGCAATAAAAATTTATGATTTGAACAATCATAAATTGGAAATTGCAAATACAGCAGATTCCATGCAAACCACTTTTGGTTCACCGTCTGTGAATGACAAAAATGTTGTTTATCTAAAATATGATTCTAATGGCAGTTCCCTTTGGACATATGACATAGAAAAACATAAACGTATGTGTATCGAGCCGCCCGAACCGTTGCAGGAAATATGCATCACAAACTCTTTTATCGTAGGCGTTTCGGAGTGGCAGCCGCAAAAATCAGAATCATTATACTGTTATGACTTTGCTCATAAGAAATGGTCAAAACAAATAGACACCACCACGGAATTATATCCAAATAATATGGACAGTACATTAGAATTTGCTGAACTGCAATCTTCAAACGATTTTATAACATGGCGTCCGATTACTGGAAATGCACTTTATGTGTGGGATATAACAACCAATAAAGTATTGGATTTGTCCGAAAATGTTTCTGGGTTAATTGATTATGTATTATATCCTTTTGATGAAGATCATCTGGTTTGGTGTGAAACAAATACACAAACGCAAGAAACTAAGTATCCATGTATAAAAATATCAAGTGAATCATAAAATTTCTGCGCTCGCCACCGCGAGAATAGAAGGCTCGTCTCAGAATCGAAACATTCTGCGACGAGCCTTTTTCCTCTTCGGTATTCGATTTTTACGCTTCGTTACTTGCTACTTTTCCCCGTACAAACGCATACATCACCCAACGATCTTCCAATTCCCATCCACCAATTTCAGCACAAGCTCAAACTGTGAAATCTGCGTCATTTGTGTAACGCTGTCCAGATATTCCACCGCCACAGTTGCCGTTACGGTGTCGCCGTTCTTATTCAGCACCGTACTTTTCAGCCGACTGAACGTATAGTCCGCGCACTTTACCGACGGCATAGAACCACCACTGACATAGTAAGACAGCTCTTTTTCCGTAGCCGTCGGATACAGCGTGAAAAAAGTGGTCAGGAAATCCGTAATATCCTCGCTCTCGGCCGCAGAAACCGTTCCGTCGGGTTCTGCGGCTTTTGGCGTATATGCAGATTTTGCAGGCTTTCCGGTGATCGTCGGTGCTTGCGTGATAACCATATCGCCGTTATCGTCCTTGTGGACCATCGTTTTATAAACGCTGAATACGGTGTCCTTTTTCTTGCCGTCCGAAATGGTTTGCGCTACCGTGAACACGACCGCAAAATCGTTTTCGCCTCTCTGCGCCACAGACCAAATCTGAACGTCCTGCACGGACGAGGAAACCGCAACGTCACTTTTCACGGTGTCAGCCGTTAAACGCTGCAGGTCCTCGGTCAGATAACCGGTCAGCGCATCGGTACGCTGTGCCACAGAATCCTTGTTATTACTCCATGAATAGTACGTTTTCGCAAAGTTCCGCACAAACGCTTCTACACCGCTGGTATCCTCCACACGGCGCTCAACAATCTCCTTTTCGTGAACGGTATGTGTATCAATCGCAGTAAAGTTCTTATACACTGCAAACACAAATCCGCAGATGAACAGCAGCCACAGCACAATCACCGCAGGCTTGCGGCTGTTCACCGTGTAAACGCGCAGTTTCTTTGGTTTCTGCTGTTTTTCTGTCTTTTTCTGAAACATAATTTGTTCTCCTTTTCGTTATTTCTGCGGGACAACTGCGCCACCCCAGCCCCAGCCGCCGAAACCATAGTAAGCCGTCCAACCCTCTACGGTATCAATAACAGTGCCGCCGATGTTGGAAATAATCTGGCCGTTGCCGATGTAAATGCCGACGTGACCCGCATTTCGTCCGCAGGTGTCGTTCGTTCGGGACTGGTACACCGCCGGGTCATTGTAAACCATCGCGCCGAGAGGAACATTCTTGCTGGACTTTCCGACCGTATACAGCGCACGATTTTTGCCCGCACAACAATGCCGGTCGATGGATACACCCGCTTTGCGGTAAACTTCTTCCGCCCATGCTTCACAATATCCGCCAGCAGCCGAAATACCGTACTTTTCTGAATTTCGTGCCACCTCGACAATGCGATTCTGTGCGTCCGTTCCGAGCGCATCACCGCCTGTAAGTGTCAGATATTGCTTTACCAGCTTGACATCGAACATATTGCCGTAATTGTATCGCCAGCCGCCGTTGATTGGCGTGGAAATCTCGTTTTTATAGGTGACTTTCACGCCGCCGGAGTGCTGACGAGAAAACTCCTGTGCCAGTTCAAAGGTGTACCGTTTGCCGTTTTTCGCAACGAAATCCAGAAAGCCACTGCCGTAATTGTACGCTTGAATAATGGCGTCCATATCACAGCCGAGTTTGTCCGCCTTTGTCACCAATTCGGCGAAATACTTGCATCCCTGCTTGATACTGTCCTCCGTGCCGAGGGAGTTCACCGGCAGTCCGGCAGATTCAGACGACTGCATAACGTCCTCCAGCTTGCCCTCGCTTTCCACCTGAATAATAGCAAGCAGAACATAAACATAATCGCTGATACCGTTTTGCCGCGCATACTTCTCAACCATGGATTGATGCGCGAGCACTTCCGCTGAGAGGTTCACGCCGATGTACAAACCCGAGCCACTTCCGTCGCTATCCTCATCCGAAGCGATAATCAGAAACATCGACAGAAGTAAAGCAATCAGCAGTCCGATGCCCATAGCACCTGCCATTGCCGCCTTTTTCATCATTTTCGCTCACCTCGGCTTTCGGAGCGCCGCTGTTTGCGCGTGATTTTTCCAGTTTTCCGCTGTTTGAACTCCGCACCAAAGGTTTCTTCGTCCAGTCCTTTCGGCATGGTCGGTGTACGCCGTGCTTTCGGCTTATCTTGTACAGTCGGGCGTTCTGCCGGACGGTCCGGCTTGTGGTCTGCAACCACAGTCTGCGGCTTATCCTTGACCGTCGGACGATCTTCCCGCTGTCTGGGTGTCGGTTCAATCCGTTCCGACCGAGGTCGATTCTGCGGTGCAGACGGCTTTTCCGGTTCAGTTTTCTGCTGTTTGGGGACAGTTGGGCGCTCCTTTGGTGCAACACGAGTGCTTTCCGTTCTGGACTTCTCCGTATTACCCTCATTGCGTTCTCTTTTTCGCTGAGATAACTGCTCCCGGCGGCTTGCCGTGGTAGTCCTGCGAGATTCCATCTGTGCAGCACGCGCTTCTCGACGTTTCTGCATGGTTTCCCGCACACTTTCCCGTGCAGATTCCACATTGCTGCGGACAGCATATTCCACATTAGTCGGTGCGTCCTTGACCTTTTGCACGGTTTCTGCCGTCTTATCCCGCACACGAGATGGCGTATCTGCAATCTTGCCTGCCGTTTCGCCTACTCTCTGACCGAGATTCTTCTTTTCCGGCTGAACGGTTTCACGGCGTGCACTTTCACGGTTAGCAGAGGTCGAAGCCGTCCTCTGGGTTCTTTGCACGGCATGGCGCTGTGCAGAGCGCTTTCCTACTCTGACTCCTGCCGCAAACGGCAGTGCCTTTCTCACAGCACGAGAGATCGTCCGGCGCGGCCGGTTTGTCATGGCTCGACCGACACGACCCGTGCCCTCATCACGCAGACCGATCATGCCGAGCAGTCTGTCGCGCTCCATATACACGCCCGCAAACACAATTACCTGCAGCAACACGACCACCACGAACGGTTTTCCGTTGGCAATCGTATACGCCAGTGCGGACAGCACCAGCACAAACGTGGTCAGCAGCGTTGTTCCGACGCGCAGCATGATTGTGTTGAACAGCGAAATCACCGCTCTCCTGCTCGTACCGGAAAACGCTGGAATCATACTGATCAACAGGCTCACCGGCAGGAACATTGCGCTGATAATGAACAAAATCTGCGACAACAGCATACTGCCTGTAAGCATAATTGCAAACGCCGACACAATCAGGTTGAAAATCAGGAAGAACACGGATAGGCCGAACCGGCTTGTCACCTCGGTTACGGTCAGATTGCCGTTATCGTAATCTTCCAGTTCCGATTTCACGACTTCTTCCCTGTCTTTGCCGCGATTCTCGTCCGGCGAAGTGCCGAGCAGGCTGTTTACCCGTTCTTCTCCGATATTCTCCACATCCGAATCGCCAAACTGCATGATAAGCCACGGCTGCTTGACTTGGATACCGAACAAACAGTCCCGAATCGCAGAAACGCCCGTGTTCTCGCCTGCCGTGTCCGGCGCAAGGATTTTCGCGCTCACATCGACCATACCGTTGCTAATATCACTCGAAAACTCGTTGACACCGGTAATCGCTGACGGCGCATAAGCAATCAGCCCGACCGACACCACAAACACAACGACAAAATTCAGCACCGCATGAAACGCTTTCGTTGTTTCGCGTTTGACCAGTCCAACATAGGTGCAGTACACGCCGACCAGCAGCGTGACAATCGCCATCATGCCGGGAAACAGGCCTGTGCTGTCAAACCCGCTGGCTGACACGCCTGCAATCAACTGAATATTCTTTCCGATTTCACTTGCAGCGCTGCTGATGAAGTCGAGGTCATATGCCTGCTGAATCAGGTATCCTACGGCATTTGAAATGTACAAATTCAGCGTCCACAGGAAGTTCGTAAACAGGTAAATTGCGTACTGCGCCGTTTTGCCGATACCGTCTAACCAGTTCCACGGCAGCCAATCCCACGAGGAATCAACATAAAAATCAAGCTGGTAGTTATCAATCGGATACTTGCTGAACTCGTGCGCCGTATCGATGGTTTCCTCCAACAGTCCGGCGGCGTGCGCCTGCACGGTGAACAAATTGAGAAAAAGAAAAGCCATCACAACCGCAACAAAGGCTGTAATGGCTAATTTCTGAACTTTTAAGGCATTTGTCACACGTTACACCTCGTTCCCTGTAACCGGCGGGCGAGTATCAAACGCATGAAACAGGTAATCGAACATGACATGGAACTTAATCACGCCGACACGACCGTAAAGGTCTTGGAAAAGACACTGACCGTTTTCCAGATTGCGAAGCCGCTTCTGATTGTTTTCATCCTCGGAATCCAGACCGAAAAATTCAAGCGTTTTCTTGATTTCGTTCATATCCGTAGAGCGGAACGCAAACTTCATGCCGATATTGTTCTTGATATTCTCGTCTGCCACATCACCGGCGTTCTGGGTGACAAAGTAAACGGCAGCGTTCATCGAACGACCGGCGCGAACCAGCTTGTTTGCCAGCGTTTTGCCCTGTGCCACATTGAGGAACGCCCATGCTTCATCAAGACCGACCATCTTGAAGATACTTCTGTCCGAATGGATAAAGTCCAGCGCAAAGGTGGAAATGACGATCAGCATGGAGATAGACAGCATTTCAATGGTGGTGTAGTCCGCAGGCGCGGTATCCTTATCCGGCAGAACAAGATCGGCAACCTGAATGATATTCAGCTGCTTTTCAAGGCTGATGGTCTGCCGTACCTTGCCATTTGAGAACAGCAGGTGCGCAAAGTCATAGTCGGTAAACGATTCAATGTGATCGGCAATCGCAAGCGCGGTTTCCGAGCCATCGTCCCGCAGCGCATCAATGACGCGGAGCAGACCGCGTGTTTCGCTGTTTGTGACAGCACGCACCGCCCGGCGCAGGACAGGGAACAGCTTACCGTCACGCGAGGAAATGCCCGTAAGGAATGTGAGTACATCCAGCGCAAGGCTTTCTGCGTCCTTGGTTTTCCGCATGATGATATACGGGTCAAGCATACCCTTGTTTTCCTCGTCCGAGGTCAGATTGACAATATTGATCTCGTCCGCGATCTCCGGCAGCTTCTCTTTCCAAAGCCCGCGTTCAGATTTCGGGTCAAGGATAAGAGCCTGCGCGCCATTCAGAACAGCGTAGTAAGTAAGCAGGTTGAACGACAGCGATTTACCGCCGCCCAGAGAGCCGAGGAACGCACCGGACAGCGCATTGGTCACAGAACCCTTAACGCCCTGTGCCGCTCTTGCAGGCTGCACATACACATTCTGGTCTGTATCGACATTGTAGCCGAGATAGATACCGTCACGCTCACCGAGCATTTGCGTTGCACCGAATCCCAGACCGGCAAGAAAATCACTGGTGACATACTGCACATAATCGTTCATATACCGCTTACTTGCCGGAATAAATTCGTTATGTAGTCCCATCATATCACCGATAGGCCGCACCAGCTTAATGCTTGCATCATCGTAGAAATCGCGCACTTGGTTACAGCGGCGTTTGAGTTCTTCCACGTCCGGCGCGGTAACGCGCACAACATAGGACAGCTTGTACATGGATTCTTTGCTCTGGTCAAGAACACTTTCCAGCTCGTCTACGCTGTCCAGCGCTTCTGCCACCTGATTGGTGGTTTCCGAGTTGTTTTCCCACGCATGGTTATCGAGGTCTTTCAGCTCTTTTTTCTTGTTGCGGACCGTATGTAATGCGGCCTTGTTCGTGATAATCTCAACATTCATTGAGGTGTCAATGGCAAAATCAAACTGCTGTTCCTGATAGTAGAAAATCTCACTGGATGGGAAATCCAGTTCACCGACCACATCCGAAATCGTAAAGTACGCAACGTAGCTTTCCGAATCCTCGGACTTCATGTGTAAATACCGCTGTTTTTCCTCAATCAGACAACGGGCAGGCTTGATAAGATCGTACTTTTTAACCAGTGTATCACGCTTGCGTTTTTTAAGTGGCAGCGTAAACGCAAAATCTTCATAGGCCGTGCCGGTCCTGCCGTAGATATGCTCCAGCAGATAGCCGAAGTCATTCTTATTTAGCCGACGCACCTTAAAACGACGCGACAGCTTATTTTCCATCAACTTTTCCATGCGGGAATAACGGCGGATTTCGTCGTTTGGCATACTCACGAAATCACCCATGAAAGAACTGCTGATAGCGTTTGCCGCATCGAACAGCACATTCTTGACCTGTTTTCCCACATCTTTCACGGACAACTCCTTATCCGTCACAACCAGCTTAAAGCCGAGGAAAAAGCGGTAATCGACCTGTGTATCACCGAGAGAAGCAATCAGATTTTCCGTCTGCTCGTCAATCTCGGCGCAAGCGATCTCTTTCAGCCGTCCGGTCACGCTTTTCTTGGAGCGCTCCTGTGCGGCGCGGATACTGCTTTCCGTACTGATTTGCAAGGCATGGATTTTACCGTCACGGTTCTGCGCGATCAACTGCCGGAAAGCGTCATGCACCGCGTCTTTCTGTTCCAACGACAGGAACGAATAATTGAACGGAATCAGTTCGTAATAGGCAAAACACTCGCCCTCAATGTTCCAAACGAGGTTATTTTCAATATATTTAATCGGATACGGCACGGATAATCTCACTCCTCACTACGGTAATATCCGCGTTCTCGCGGTGCTTTTTCAGCCGGACAGGCTTTCCGGCAAAGGTGACTTTCGGGCGCAGCGCATAGGCGATCACCGAGCACACGAAACTATACGGTTTCTTGCCGTCAAAGGTCTTTTTACTCATAAACCACGTCACACCGAACGGAATACAGCACAAAATCAGCGGATTATGAATAAACGCCAGCGGCGGCACTCTGCGGAGCATGAACACCAGCACACCGCTTGCCGCCAGCCAAAGCAGCTGGGTCACGGTGACAGGTGTCGGCAGTTTTGCGTCACCGAACGAGTATATTACCTGTTCTACTTTCCATACACTGCTGTAACTTCTTAGTTTTTTCAAATTGCAGCTCCTTTTTGTTTTTCTACATTATATAAGGCAATACAACATAATTGAACAAGAGCGATTTACGAGTAAATTTTGCGTACTGACGCGGCGCGTTTTTGCGGTAATACTTGATGTATTACCGTGAAATCGCAACAAAGTCAGGACGCAAAATTTCCGTAAAGCGCCGCAGCTTTAATTGTGTTGTATTGCCTATGGGTATAGGGGGAGAGGAACGAGTTCCAGCCGCAGGCGTCTTTCCTCTCCCCCTGCACGGTTGATGTATAACTCCCTGTCGGCAGTTACACACAGCCGTGCTTCACCCCCTCACCATTCTCGCAGCGGCCCTCCTTTTATCGAATCAGTTCAAATACGCCGTCTTTGGTTTCCACGAAATCCCCCTCCATCGAGAGGTCGCGCCCGTACTGCACACTGTCAAAATACCGACGCAGTGTTTCATCCGAAATCAAACCTTCCTCCAGCATTTGTTCTGCCACGTCAGCCGTAGTATCGCAGCCACTCCACAGGATAATATCGTCCGCGTGTTCGCAGAAATCCTCCACACTGCTGTAATAGCTAAGCAGTGCGCCCATGTTATCCCGAATGTAGTCCGGCAGGTCCTCCACCATTTCACACAGGCGGTTGATCTCCTCGATAGGCGTATATTCGCCGATCTCGAACGGCAGTTCAAAATCGTGGATTGCATATTCCTCGTACCGGTCATTCAGACCGATACGCTCTCTCACTTCGTCCATGTCGATAGGAGGTTCAAACCACGCGCCAACGAGTTCGCCCTCGTTATATTTGCCGAGATTGGCAATATAAACACGCATTTCTTCCATATTTCCACCTCATTCCATAAGAAAAGGCTGACTTTTCAGCCAGCCTTACGCACCGAGAATCTGATTGAACAGACTCAGCAGAACATCCTTCACGCCTGCCGCGTTGAACACCAGACCAACCGACAGCATGGCAACCACGAGAAAGCCAATCAGTTTGGTAAACTCACGCTTGAAGCCGAGGTACAGGCCAATCACCACGATAGCCACCAGCACCAGCGGCTGTGCATTTGACAGCAGCCAGTTATACAAATTCGTACCAAAATTCATTCGTTATCCTCCATCTGAATCATTTCAAGAACAGTTCTCATCTTCTGCTGGATGATTTTTCGGTGCTTGTCCCGCAGTTCCGTGTTATCCAGAATATCCTTGACATGGGACGTTCCACACTTTTCATCAATCAGCATGAGCATTTTCGCCGTCGGTGCCACCTGATGAGAAAACCAGTTCAGCGTCCGTTCCAGCGTGTACGGCTCGGGTGCAGTTGTCAGTTTGAGCGTATTGCGGTGCTTGCCGATAAAGGTTTCCCACATCGGGTTCAGCGGCCATTCCTCACGCGATTTGCCGCTTTCCTTATCCACAAAGCGCACATAGCGGTTGATAATGCCGAACGCTGTTTGTTCCGGATTCTCGTTCGACACAAGATCATACACGGCGTTGTCCGCCCGCTCATTTTTCAGCCGGATTTCAAAGCGGTTCTGAATGTCCGCCTGTTCGAGCGGCGTACCGTTTTTCACAAGCTGCTCATACGCTTTCTCGTAAAGGCAAAAGTACAAATCGGACTGCATCGAGCCGATATACAGCGTTGCGCCCATGTGGGCGCTGTCCTGCTCCTGCCGACTGACCAGCCCGCCCGAGCGAAACGCCCGGAAACTGCGGAACACGGAAACGCACTCCTCTTTATGGCATTTGCTGATAAGCAGCGGAATATCCAGCATACCCACCAAGTCATTCACCGCGAGGTCTACCCGTTTGAACACCGCCTTTTCTTTCATGCACTTGCGGAAAAATTCGTACCAAGTCCGCTTTTGTCCGTCCAGATACGCTTCAAACTGCCGACAGCCTTTGCCGCGCAGTTCGAGCAGCACGCCCATTTCTTCCAACGGCGAGGTCAGCACCATCACGTCACCAATCCGGTAAGTGCTCGTGTAGCCGTACATTCCACGCGGCTCCTGCACCAGATATTTCATTTTCAGCCGAAGAACATCTTCGATGATATGCTTCACATCCATTGTTGGAAAGCGGATACGCACATAGTCGAACAGCAGTGTCAGCGGCTCAGGGTGCAGCCGAATGAGCGCGTCTTTCAGCCGCTTGCGTACCTTTTGCGGCACGGATTGGTTTTCCTGCTCCAACCGGCGGTAATACTCTGTTGTCAGTCCGGCTTCAAGAGCCATATTCTGTTCGGATATGCCGATCTGCATCCGTTTTACCCGAAAGTCCGTTATCCAAGTCCTGTTTTGCAATTTAACCTCCGTTTCCTGTTGATTTTGTTCAAAGTTTTGCGTAGTTCGCCTATCTTGTCCGATTTGTACCCCCCTGTTAGAGAAAGGGGGTTCCGACGTTCGGGCGCGGCTGACGCCGCGCCCAACGCACCGTTCCGTGCCGTCGGCTTTCGCGCTGCACGCCGCCGCGCGGACGGCGCAAGGGCATAGAAAAACGCGCAGAGTTCTTTCCTCTGCGCGTTTTGCGTGTACATATTTAATTTCAAAAAAGCAGCGCCATATAATCCTGACGCCCATCAAGTACACGGGTAACTTCTACATATTCGTTGCCCACAACACGATAGAACACAATCTGCTTTGCTACTACTAAAAACCGAATGTCCGTATCTACCGCATAGCGACTGCACAATTCTGTGCCCATAAACGGATTATCCTCTAACAGCATAATCGCGTCATACACCCGACGAGTTAATTTTGCTGCTGCTGACGGATTGTTAAGCTGCTCCCTAATATATCGTTCCGTTGCCCGCATATCTTCAACAGCAGTTTTCTTAAATTTAATTCTCATTCAGCAATACCCAACATAGCCCGGGCCTGCTCGGCAGAATAGCTTTCGGTGCAATCATCGCCCTTTTTCAGTTCTTTCACCAACCGTGCCAGAGCCTTTGCCTTAACAATTTCCGCATTATCTCCAGTCACTGCAAAGGGGAAACCGCCTGCATTTAATGACTGCTGAAAAAACACATTGATTGCGTCCGTGAGTGTCAACCCCGTTTTTGCATAAATCTGCTCCAATTCTTCACGAATTTCAGGATTCATGCGAATACGGAACATATCTGTTTTTGCAGAAGAAATAACATTATCCATCTTGCAGACCTCCTTTTCAAATTTAGTATAACACATCGTATTCTATGCGTCAATTATGTAGCTACATTGTTGCTACATAATTATTTTGCACACCTCCCAATCTCCTGCAAAAAGTCGTACCCTTTCGGCACGATTGGAGTATAAAACTCCGTAATCACCCCCTTTCCGGTATCGGCATAACCTCGGCCCTTGATATTTTTGAAAAAGAACTCCTTTTTCGTTTCGCCGAACATCATACTGTATCCGAGTTCGGACATTCTGCCAAGTGCGACACGGAAATTAAACTGATCACGGATACCGTCACCGAGATATTTAGCATCCGGGCGCTGACAGGCGAGAATCAGGAAGAATCCCGCCTGCCGTCCCAGCATGACGATCTGCCGCAGCTTATTCAGCACATCTTCGCGCTCCCTGCTGGTCAGCATTTCCATGAACGCAACGTACTCGTCAAACACAAGAAACTGCGGAGAAAGTTCAAGATACGCATAGTTTTCGCCGGTTTTATAATTTTCCATGCGTTTCATTTCCGCACTGCGTTCGTGCATAGCCGTGCAGAAATCGGTGATACACTGCACGATCTCCTCTTTGCGGCTGCATACGTTCGGCAGGACGGCAGACAAATCCGCTAAGTCTGCGTTTTTAGGGTCAAGAATGTACAAAACCGCACTGGTTTGCAGCAATGCCCGAATCAGCGTCAGGATAAAATACGTTTTGCCGCCGCCTGTGCCGCCCGCAATCAGCATATGCGGCAGACTGTCAAACTCCCAATAGGTGTTCTGCATGAGCCGCATTTTGCCGTGCTCCATGCGAACCTCGGAGATTGGGATACGGTTTGCGATCATGTCATACAGCAGCGTGTACTCCACAAACCCATCAAATAATTCTCTGCTGACCAGCTCACAATACAAACCGTTTTCCAGCTTGTTTTCCAAGTGCAGCAGCGGTTCTTGAAACTTTCCGAGCGTAATCTCCGCCGTGATATGCAAAAGCCCGTTTTCCATACGGTAATACAATCGCGGAAAACGAGCAATCTTCGGTTTTGAACTTGCAGGCAGGTCCTTAAAAAATCCCTCCGACTGTTTGGTATCACTCTGCTCATACCACTGATTTTCCAGCACCATGCGCGCCAGCTTTTGCCGATGGCGCATTTCGTTCAGCTTGTCCGGAAATCGGCGGTACAGCAGCCATACCGTCACGGTACACACTTTCACACCCATGGCCGCGCTGAACAGCAGGTAAGCCACGGACGGACTGCGCCAGTCTGTGCGGATATTCAGCAGTACAAATGCCACGGCAAACACCGCGAACAGCAGGAAAAACACCGTTCGGAACACCAAATCTTTATCGTTCGGACGAATCCGCCTGCCGCGCTTTCTCCACAGCCTGTGCATTACGATTTCTTATCCGCCGGAACATCCTTGTGCGGCTGGCTGTTCTGTGCGGGCGTTTTGAGCACCAGATCGTCCGCCTTGATGTACCAGTCCACCTCGGCGCTGTTGCCGAACGTCACATGAGCGATGGCGCCGAACATCGGGTTGACCAGCTTCACTTCCGCGTTGTACGCAAAATCGCGCACCGGAACGCTCGCCGGAACACTGACCTGAATCATACGGCCCTGCTTGTCGCTTTTCAGATCGTAGGTGCGCTCCTTGACCACCTCGGACGGCGTGCCGTCTGCGTTCTCCTCGAACACCTCGCGGCGCATTGCCGAAAAACGCAGCGTGCCGAGCGTTGCTTCATTTTCACCGAAAAAACCATTGCTGAATCTCATAATTTATACCGTCCTTTCCTGTTTACGCCTTTTCCATATCTTCCGCGTGCAGAATGTAGTCCACGAACGCGCGACCGTTGATAACATAGCCCTCAGCCGTCACCGACGGGTTCTTGAGCTTGACCGGCTCCATGTACGCGAACTGCTTCTGGCCTGCCGCACCGTCGATCACGACCTCAATATCATCCGCACGCTGCACATCGCTGAACAGCTTGTAGCGGCGGTACAGCACCTTGGTCTGGGTGCCGTTGCGGCGGGTGTCGCCGCGCTTTACCTCGGCCGGACCGCCAAATTCCAGATTGCCGAGCGACTTCGCCATGTTCGGGATAACAAATTTCAGTTCCATAAAATTACCTCCAAATTTTAATTCATTACTTCCGCGATGCCCGCCATCACATATTCTGCACACGGCAGGGCAATCGAGTTGCCAAGTGCGCGATAACGGGCATGATCGCTGATTTCTTCATTCTTGCAGCCGTACTTTGTCCAGTTTTCAGGCAGACCCATCAACCGCTCACATTCCAGCGGTGTCAGCACGCGCAGGAATCCGTCCCGTTCCTCACCCTCGTACCAAAACGAAAACGGCGCCGTTACACTCGCAAGCAGAGTTGGGAACGGTTCTCCTCCTCGTCCGAAGCTGGCACAGAACCCTTTCTGATCTCCGACCTGTGCCATAGTTCGCATCCGTCGAAGGGAAAACGGTCTGACAACGGGTACCTGCCGCCCTGTTTGAGCAGCAGGCACTCCACCTCTTTGGGTGGCGGACAGCCCGCCCGAACTGCCAATCTCAGAAAACGGGAGCACAGTCCGGGGCTTAAATAATACTTCTCCGGCACGCTGGCCTGCAAAATCCGCCACGACGAACACGCGCTTGCGCCGCTGTACGAGGGCGGGTTCTCCCCAATACTGGGCGTCCAGCAGTCGCCAAGCGGTATCAGCGCGTCCCCCTCGCACCATTCCGGCGTGTGCCCATCCACGAGGAGGCACTGAAACCTCGGCACCTGTGAACGCACGGAGCATGGCTGCAAAATCCAGCCTGTCATTTGAAGAAAACGCTCCCGCAACGTTTTCCCAAACAGTGAAAGCTGGATACCTGCCGTTTGTTGCATATCTCATCTCCTCGATAATTCGCATTGCCTGATAGAACAGGCTGGATTTCTTGCCCGCAAAACCATTTCTCGTGCCAATCTGCGACAAGTCCTGACAGGGCGAACCGAATGTAATCACATCGACCGGCGGTATCTCCGCACCGCTGATCTTCGTAATGTCGCCCAAGTGCAGCATATCCGGGAAATGCCGTTTGGTGATGGAGATCGGGCGTGCTTCAATCTCACTCGCCCACATCGGTTCCATGCCGCAGTGCATCGCCGCCAGCGGAAACACGCCAATTCCATCAAACAGACTGCCGAGTTTAAGTGCGGTCACGCGCATACCTCGTGCGGCCCATCGTGCCGCGGATACGGCAGTTGCCGGTGCGGATTTTCTTGCCGCGTACTCAAGCAAGGCAGTCGCAGTGCTCGTCCGGGTCTAAGTGTGCGCCGCAGTGCGGACAGGTGTTGTAGTACATAATAAGTATCCCTCCTACCATTAACCAAAATTGCTTATACTATCTGCGCATTAGGCGGCGGTCTGGCAAACAAACAATAGATTTTATATTGAGTAAGCATAATCTTCTCCTTTTTCGAGCAATGAAAAAGCCGTCCTTCTTTGAGAACGGCTTTCACTTTACCAGTTTTTGGCGTAATATGGTTTGTATTTTAGGAAACAGCTTGTCCTGCTTTATTTTTGTCATTTTACGGTAATTTTGTTGTTCTTGTCACACCGCAGCATGAGAAGGCTTGTACAAATTCCCATCAAAAGTTGTTCTTATCCCATCGTACCAGAGCAAAAAGCCAGAACAACCTATGACAATCTTCTCCGCCTGATCGACGACCCGGATGTTCGCGAGCCGCTCAAATTCCTGCGGGAACGGGAAGTCGTGCATTTTCAGCGGTTCGGAGATGCACTGCGCGTTGTGCAGGATAATCTGGATGCCAAGAACTACTACGCCTACAATCCGTCCATCGACATCCGGCCCAAAGAGAAATAACGCATTTGCAAGGAGATGGTCCCTGACCGTCTCCTTTTTTGTGCAAATACTGTATCAATCCGGGGCACTGTGCAAAACAAATTTGAACACTTTACTGTGTAAAGTGACTTTTCTTTTCCGTGCATTTCTGCTATAATGTTATTAAGTAGCGCATATTATATATTTGCCTGATCACTATCGGACAGGCCTTCGCATGAATTTCAGTAAGTAGGGGAACAAGCATGAAAGAACAGAAATTGGTCATCACCGGTATGGGCGCTGTTACGCCGATCGGTATTGGTGTGGACGCATACTGGTCCGCACTGGTGGAGGGACAATGCGGTGTAGGAAAAATTACCCGCTTTGATGCATCCGAGCTGCCCGTGCAGATCGCGGCAGAGCTGAAGGACTTCGATCCCGCTGCCTACATGCCGAAAACGCTGGCCCGCACGATGGACCCGTTCATGCAGTTTGCCTTTGTTGCGGCCGAGGAGGCTCTCAAGGACAGTGAGCTGTCCATCGAGAGCGAAAGCGACCGTATCGGCATCGTAATGGGCACTGCAATGGACGGCGTTACCACCGTTGCACAGACGCAAGCTGCGTTCGACGCAGGCAAGCGCGTCGGCCCTCGCTTTGTGCCGATGACCATCGGCAACATCGCTGCTGCCCAGATCTCGATTGCACACGGCATTCACGGCCCGAGTCTGACGCTCAACACGGCATGCTCGGCAGGCGGCGATGCCATCATGACCGCAGCGATGCTGCTCCGCTCCGGCGAGGCAGACGCGGTTCTGGCAGTCGGCGGCGAGAGCATTCTGTGCCCGATCGTGGTTTCCGGTCTGTCGCAGGCCAAGGCGCTTTCCCGCCGAAACGACGACCCCGAGCAGGCGTGCCGCCCGTTCGACATTGACCGCGACGGCTTCGTTATCGGTGAGGGCGGCGGCGCTCTCCTGATCGAGACCGAGGAGCACGCACTCGCCCGCGGCGCAAAAATCCACGCCGTACTCGCCGGTTACGCGAACACCTCGGATGCACACCACGTTACCGCGCCCTGCCCGGACGGCGAAGGCGCTTCCCGCTGCATGAAGCTGGCGCTCAAGAAGGCCGGCATGCAGCCGTCCGACATTGGCTATATCAACGCACACGGCACGTCCACGCCGCTCGGCGACAAGGCCGAAACGCTGGCGGTCAAGACCGTGTTCGGCGGCCGCGAAAGCGCACCGCCGATGAGCTCCACCAAGTCCGCGACCGGCCACCTCATGGGCGCCGGCGGCCTGACCGAAGCCATCGCCTGCATCAAGGCCATCGAGGAAGGCGTTCTTCCGCCTACCCTGCACCTGGCAAAGCCCGATCCGGAATGCGATCTGGATTATGTGCCGAATACCGCGCGCAAGGCGGAAATCAACGCCGCAATGAGCAATTCGCTCGGCTTCGGCGGACAGAATTCCAGCCTGATTGTTTCCAAATACGAGAGATAATTCCTATCAAGAATACGCAGTTAGTGATTATGTATCCTTAAAATTGCGAATCTTTATCCTATTGCAAATAAAAATAACAGGGACATCGGCTCGCAGCCTGTGTCCCTGTAAGATTTTTCTTCTTGCAATTCCATGATTGTGTGGTATTATAATATTCGTTAAGTAGTTTTTAACTCTATATACAACCCATTTCCTGAGGTAATTACGAATTGCTAATTCCCCATACAAATTATTACGAGGTGATCCCTTGAGTCACGAATACACCTATGATATTTCCATGTTCCGCGACACATTTGAAACCCGTTTCACCTATCTGAACGGTTTTCTTCGCAATGTTTCGCGTTTCGGCAGCCGACCGGCACTCTTTGACCCGCGTTCCGGCCGCCGCTGGACCTACCGCGAACTGAACGCCGAAGCCAACCGTCTGGCGCATGCGCTGCGCGCGGATGGCGTCGGTAAGAACGACGTTGTCATGTTCACCCTGCTCAACTCGCCGGAGTTTGTTTTCTGTTATCTGGCGGCGCACAAGATTGGTGCGATCGCGTGTCCGGTCAACTACCGGCAGGGCGCAGGCGAGATTGCACTCGTCATTGACGACAGCACGCCCAAGGCTTTCATCTACGACGCCGAGTTCGGCGAGCTGTCCGGCGGTGCGCTCGACCTGTGCGAGAGCAAGCCTGCCATCAAGATCGTTGTCGGCGCGGACGATGCCGTACCTGCCGGTCAGGTGCGCTATGCGGATTACGTTGCCGATCAGCCGGAGAACGACCCGCCGATTGACTTCGACCCGCACATCTACGACGAGACCACCCGTCTGTACACTTCCGGCACAACCAACCGTCCGAAGGGCGTGCCGATCAACAATATCAACGAGGTGCTTTCCGCGCATGACGTTATGATGCACTTCCCTCTTGGTCCGACCGACCGCACGATGAACATGACCCCGTGGTTCCACCGCGGCGGCATCCACTCCGGCGGCCCGTGCCCGACCCTCTATGCGGGCGGCGAAGTTGTCATTCTGCGCGATTTTGCACCGAAGCGCTGCCTGGAATATGCCGCGAAGTACAACATCTCGTTCCTGATCGGTGTACCGACCATCATTGCCATGCTCGCACGCACGCAGGAGCGCACCCCGCACGACCTGTCCGCGCTGCGCGGCATTGTCACCATGGGCGCGCCGTTTGAAAAGAGCGCATGCGAGAAGTACATGAAGCTGCTCACGCCGAACATTTTCAACGGCTACGGCACGACGGAATCCTTCTGGAACACATTTCTGCGCCCGTTCGACCTGCCGGATAACGCAGGCTCGGCCGGCCGCTCGTGTACGGACGACGAGGTCCGCATCGTAAAGCTGCGCGAGGACGGCTCCCATTCCGAGCCGGACGACCTGGTCCCGCACGACAACGTGGCCGAGGGCGAGATTATCATCTCCTCTCCGGCAAAGAGCGCATTTTGTTACTATAATAACCCGGAAATGACCGAGCAGAAGTTCTATAAGGGCTTTCTGTACACCGGCGATGTCGGCACATGGGACGAGAACGAGTTCGTCACCGTGCGCGGCCGCAAGGACGATATGATCGTTTCCGCAGGCGAAAACATCTATCCGCCGCAGATCGAGGCCGTGCTGAACGACCATCCCAAGGTCGCAGAGAGCGCCGTTATCGGTGCGCCGGACAAGCTGCGCGGCGAAGTTGTTGCGGCATATGTTGTGCCGAGCGACCCCTCCCTAACCGTTGAGGAGCTGAAGGAGTACTGCACGAACAGTCCCGTGCTGTCCTCGTACAAGTGGCCGCGCATCTACAACATCGTTGATTCCCTGCCGCACACCGCGACCGGCAAAATCATGCACCGCGCCCTGCGCAAGCAAAAATAACCCAGACAGCACAAAAGGAGAATGGATTCGTTCCATTCTCCTTTTTACATCTACAACACGTTTACAGTAATCCTTGCAGCGACAGCGCAGCCGCCAGCGCCAGCAGAATAGCGATCAGCGTTTTCAGCACACGCAGGAATCGTTCTCTTGTGACAAACCGCCGCCATCCGGTCGGCTTCGGGTCGGGCGGCAGCATTTCGTCCGGTGTCGGCTTATGGTCGAGCAGCCTCACGTCGCAATCCTTGCATTTACGAACATTCTCGACGTATTCCGCGCCGCATTTCGGGCACCAAGGCATAATTCGTTACTCCTTCCAGATGAAAATCGGCAGCGGCGGATCATTTTTGCGGTTCATCCATTCACAGCCGAGCACGGTATAGGTTCGGTCGTCGAGTTCCCGCAAGTGAGCCAGAATCGCGTCGCGCTCCTCATAGCCGTTTTCCTTGCCATAATAGAGCGCAAGCGCCATCAATCCGCCTTTTTTGAGCAGCTTCAGTCCCGCATCAACAGCAGGCAGTGAAGTCTCTGCGGTGGTGAATTTTGTCGGGTCTCCGCCGGGCAGACGGCCGAAATTGAACACGATGCAATCCACGGTCTCCGGTTCGGCGTAGTGCGCCATGTTAGCGTGGCTGTCGAGGTACACCTCGGCGCTGAGGTGCTCCTTCGCCAGCAGCTCGCGGGTCTGCCGGACGGCATCCTTCTGCACATCAAAGGCCAGCACACGGCCGTTTTCGCCTGTCAGACGGCACAGCAGTGCTGTGTCTCTGCCCTTGCCCGCGGTCGCATCAATACAAAAATCGCCTTCCCGAACCTGCCGCCGGAGCACATCATGCACAACCGAAAGTGTGTTCATGCTCTGCCCTCCTCAAAAGCGGCCGCCGCCGAGCGCGCGCGCGATTTCGTCCCGCGCAGCCATGAGCGGCGCACGCAGCTCTGCCACGCGCTGGTCGGTCATGCGGCTGACCGGCGCAGACAGCGAAATCGCGTAGGACGCGCGTCCGCGGTAGTCCGGAATGGCGGCCGCAATGCAGCGCACGCCAAGCTCGTTCTCCTCATTGTCGAGCGCGTAACCAAGCTGACGCACCTTGTCGATCTCACGGAAAAACGCGTCCTCATCGACGATGGTGTGCTCGGTCCACGCATGCACATCGCTGTGCTGCCACACATCGCGCACCTCTGCGGTGTCCCATGTGGCAAGAATTGCCTTTCCAACGCCCGTACAGTACAGCGGCAGGCGCATGCCGATGCGCGAGAACATGCGGATGGCAGACGAGCCATTATCCACTTTATGGATGTACACAATGTCCTTGTCGTCGCGCATGACAAGGTGAACCGTCTCATCCGTGCACTGCTCGAGCCGTTCAAGCGACGCGCGTGCTCTCTCAACAATATCCAGATTATCCACAATATAGCTGCTCAACTCGCACAGGCGCATACCGGCGCGGTAGACGCTGGTTTCCGCGTCGCGCTGCACATAGCCGCGCGCACACATGCTGGTCAGCAGACGGTGAACCGTGCTTTTGTGCAGGCCGGTTTCCGCAGACAGGCCGCCGATGCTCATGCCGTTGCGGCTGCGGCACAGAGTTTCCAGCAAATCGAATGCGCGGTCGAGCGATTGAACGGTCGATTGCTCCGCCATGAAAACGCTTCCCTTCGTTCCGTATTATAAAACACATCTCCATTATACAGCAAAGCTGCACAAAAAACAAGGGATTATTTTGGTGTGGTCGCCAAATTGGGATTGGTCACTTGCGAAGCGGACGGAATTTGCGCTGACACCGCGCGGGCGCAACACAAGGCGAATTGCCCGAAGGGCAAGAGAAGGTCCCCTGAGGGATAACAGCGCAACTCGTTTATACGTTGTTGCGTCTGTCACCTACGAATAAAGCTGCTGATAAACGCTATCTTGCAGGGAGCGAAATTTCTCCTTTTACAAAGCAAAACCACAGTCAAAACGACTGTGGTCTGCGTAAGATGTTTGAATCAGACGTTGAAACGGAACAGAACAACATCGCCGTCCTGCATCACATACTCCTTGCCCTCGGAGCGAACCAGACCCTTTTCGCGGGCAGCAGCCAGCGAACCAAGCTCGATGAGGTCCTTATAGTTGATAACCTCAGCGCGAATAAAGCCGCGCTCGAAGTCGGTGTGAATCTTACCGGCAGCCTGCGGCGCCTTTGTGCCCTTCTCGATGGTCCACGCGCGAACCTCCTGCTCGCCGGCGGTGAGGTAGCTCATCAGGCCGAGCAGGTCGTAGCAGACCTTGATCAGACGGTCCAGACCGGACTCATGCAGGCCGAGCTCGGACAGGAACATCTCCTTCTCCTCTGCGTCCATGCCGGCGATATCCTCCTCCAGCTTTGCGCAGATCGGCAGAACCATCGCGCCTTCTGCGTCTGCGATGGCCTGTACCGCCTTGAGGCGCTCGTTCTCGGTATCGTTGCCGGTAAAGCCTTCCTCATCCATGTTTGCCGCGTAGATGACCTTCTTCGCGGACAGCAGGTCGCTCTCGCCGATCACGCGGTCAATGTCCTCGTCCTCGCCAAAGCCCTCGAAAGTGCGGGCGGTCTTGCCCTCCTCCAGATGCGCCTTCAGGTTCTCGAGGATTTCCACGTCACGGAGCAGCTTCTTGTCTGCCTTCGCAGCCTTGCGGGTGCGCTCGAGACGGCGCTCGAGGTGTTCGATGTCCGCAAGGATCAGCTCGAGGTTGATGGTCTCGATGTCACGGGCCGGATCGACCGAACCTTCAACGTGCACGATGTTCTCGTTGTCGAAGCAGCGGACAACGTGAACGATGGCGTCAACCTCGCGGATGTGGGACAGGAACTTATTGCCAAGACCCTCACCCTTGCTTGCGCCGCGCACCAGACCGGCGATGTCCACGAACTCGACCACCGCAGGCGTGGTCTTCTTTGCGTGATAGAGATCGGTCAGCGGCTGCAGACGCTCATCCGGTACAGCGACCATGCCGACGTTCGGGTCGATGGTGCAGAACGGATAGTTTGCGCTTTCCGCGCCCGCCTGCGTAATTGCGTTGAACAAGGTAGACTTGCCGACGTTTGGCAGTCCGACGATGCCGAGTTTCATAATGTAATTCCTCCAACTTTATAAGGGGATTTTCTGCTCCCCGTTTTCTGCATAAAAATAGTATACCGCTTTCGCTGGAATTTTGCAATGTTTTGCGCTATACTAAAGATACCAATTTGTCTGCAAGAGGTGAAAAGCCATGCCTTCTTATGTCACTTACCATATTTTTGCGGCTACCGTACAGCGCGTAACCAGTGATTCGGTCGCCCATATCGCGTCCTCCTACCCGGCAGCCTACCGATGGGGCTCGCAGGGACCGGACCCGCTGGCGCTCTATCACGCGCCGTTCCCGTCCGCGCTGCGCAGACTGGCGAACCGCGTCTGCACCGAGCCGCCCGCACCGCTGTTCGAGTCACTGTGCAAAGCCGCCGTTGCGTCGCACAACACGGCTGCGCTCGCGTATGTATTCGGATTCTGCACGCACTATGCACTCAGCCGCGTAACCTATTCGTTTGTTTCCGCACAGGCGGACAGGCTGTCGCAGTTCATGCCGGGCTACTCTGCCGAGGCACGCCGCCATTTAGTCGAGAGCGACATCGACGGTGTGATGATCGCGGATTTTGTCTCGGACACGCCCGCCGAGTACGAGGCGTACCGTCAGCTGGAGCCGGATGCGCCCGAGTCCCCTCTCGCGGCGAAAATTCTGGCGCAGGCCCTACGGGAGACGTATGGCGTGCACATCACGCCTGCCGCCGTCTACCACTCGATGAACGATATGCGCCGCATGCACCATCTCGCGCATCAGGGCGCCTCTGCGCTCAGCCGTCTGCAGCGGTTCGAGCACCTGATCGGCAAATCCGGTTTTGCGTCCTCGCTCATCCGTCCGACAGAGCCGCTCGCGGCGGACTGTACCAATCAGGAGCACCGTCCGTGGACATCCCGCACCGGCGAGCGAACGGATTCCTTCTCCGATCTGTTTGATGCCGCCGTGCCGCTGGCAGTCTCGCTGCAGCGTGCCGCTCTCGACCGCTATTATCAGCAGAAGCCGCTCGATCCGCGCTTTTTCCCCACGGATTTTACGGGTACACCCATCAAAAAGTAAAAATTTAATAACTTAGCGACAGGTTTCGTATGACTTCGCTCCCTGAAATGGGTATTCTTGGTTCTGTTACCAAACTGTAACCATTGAAAGGAGTGAATATGGCGCACATCATTCCGCCATACTACCATCATGCGAAACCTGTTATCTTTTGTTTTGGGCGTGATTTCACGCCTGCTCTACCTGCTTCTGCGGCTCATCCTGCTGCTCGACCGCACGATCTGCCGCGTATACGACCTGCCGGTCTGGAGCCGGTTCGCCGGCGTTCTGCGGCAGGCAGGCCGCCGCCGTTCAGTCTGTGCGCTGAGCGTATTCGGGCTGCTGTTCCTGCTGCCCGCTCTGCTGCTGACCAGGCCGGGCACGCTGCTGCTTGCAGACGGTCAGCCGCTCGGTGTTATCGAGGATAGCGCAACGCTGCTGAACGCAGTAAACGCGGTTGAATCCAGCGCATCTGCCGTTTCCGGCACGGACTATTACCTGCCGCTGCGCCTGCAGGCCAAACCGGTGCGGACAGCTGCTCCGCTGCTGACGCAGGAGGAACTCGAGCGCAATCTCATTACTGCCAGCGGCGAGTTGGACACGCTTGCCATTATTTCGGTGGACGGTAAACAGACCGCCATTGCCGCCGACACGGACGGCGCTCAGGCCGCGCTCGACCGGATCAAGGCCGCGTACACGACAGCGGCAGACGAAAACGTACACTTCCTGCAGACCGTCCGCGTGGACAAGGCCGTTGCGCCAGCCGCGCTTGCAGAGACCGATTCCGCGCTGTATGATACCCTGTCGCAGTGCCTTGACGTGACCGCGACCCGCGCCGTCACCTACACCGAGCAGATTCCGTTCGACACCGTGACGCAGGAGAACGAAAATCAGGACCAGACTTACCGTGAGACCGTTCGGCAGGGCTGTGCAGGCACAGCGCAGGTCACCGCCGAGATTGAAACCGTGGACGGCGAGGAGCGCACGCGCACCATCCTTGCGCGCACCGTGCTCCGGCAGGCCACCGACGAAATTGTCGAGGTCGGCACGCGCAATGTCGGCATCGGCACCGGAGAATTTGCCGTGCCGCTGACCAGCTACACGTTCACCTCGGCATTCAAGTACCGCTGGGGCCGCCTGCACGGCGGCGTAGACCTCGCCGTGGACGAAGGCACGCCGGTCTATGCCGCGGATAACGGCAAGGTCATCGTCGCGGAGGACTCCGGCAACGGCTACGGCAGCTATATCATCCTCGACCACCAGAACGGCTTCAAGACGCTGTACGGGCATAACTCACAGCTGCTCGTGTCGGTCGGCGATGTAGTCGGCAAGGGAGATAAAATCGCGCTTTCCGGCAATACCGGCAACTCCACCGGCCCGCATCTGCATTTTGAGGTGCAGGTCAATGATGAAAAGGTAGATCCCACTCAGTATGTGCAGTTGAGTTAACCGGTGAAGTAATGGAAAATTGAGAATGGAGAATGGAAAATGACGCTATCCCTGCGCGAGTTCCATCCTCGCCGCGTGGAAGTACGCGCTGCGCGCGTTATTATATCGCGCACGGCGCGATACCACAATTCTCAATTCTCCATTATCCATTCTCAATAAAAAAAGAGATTGGCAAAGCCAATCTCTTTTTGTGTTACTCCATCGCCTCGACTTCATCAATCTTGGTGAGGTACTTATTCTGATAGAATTTGAGCTTCTCCGCGAACTGCGGGGTCTCCTTGTACGCCTGCTTGACGTAGGCGTGCGTATCAAACTCGGCTGCGCCCTCGGCCAGCTGGATGGTATAAATGGCAATATTCGAGCAGTGGTCGCTGATCTTCTCAAGGTCATGCACAATATCCAGGAAGTGGATACCGGTCTGCATGGTGCACTCGTTCCGGCCCAGACGCTCGATATGGCGGCTCTTGAGACGCTCCTTCATCGTATCCACGACTTCTTCCAGCGGCTCGACCATACGGGCGGTCGAAACAGCCTGATTGTCATAGCCGTCAACGGTCATGTCGAGCACCTCGGCAACCGCTTCGCACATGGTGTGCAGCTCCTGCATCGCACTCGGCGAGAAGGACAGACCGGCCTCACGGAACTCGTCGGCGCGCTCGAAGATGTTCTGTGCATAGTCGCCGATCTTCTCAAAATCGGACAGCGAGTGCATCATCTCGGCCATCTGGCGGCGCTGATCGACCGAACGGATGTTGTGGATGGTAGTCAGGTAACGGCCAATCTCAACCTCTGCACGGTCGAGGAAGGCCTCGTGCTCGTGGAAGATCTCCTCGTTTGCAGCCGCGCCGCCGAACAGCGGGTCGGTTGCCAGATGGAAATTCTGCTTGGCAGTGTCGCCCATGTCGGCAATGCAGCGCTGCGCCTGATCGAGTGCCAGGGACGGCGTGGTCAGGAAGCGAGGCTCCAGCTTTGCCAGCGGGTCCTCCTGCGTCTCCTCGGCAGGCACACTTGCCGTTGCCAGCTTGACCAGCAGACCGGTGAACGGCAGGAACAGCACCGTACAGGTGAGATTGAACAGCGTATGGAAGTTTGCGATGCCGCCCTTGTCGATTGCGTTATCCCAGAAAGAGAAACCAACCGTGTACTGAATCGCGTAAATGCCGATCAGGAACAGGATGGAGCCGATCAGGTTGAAGTAGAAGTGTACCATCGCGGTACGGCGGGCATTCTTGGAGCCGCCCACCGAGGACAGGAATGCGGTGATACAGGTACCGATGTTCTGACCGAGGATGATCGGGATAGCAGCCGAATAGGTGATCACACCCGTGGTAGACAGCGCCTGCAGAATACCAACCGATGCGGAGGACGACTGGATGATCGCGGTAACGCCCGCGCCAACCAGCACGCCGAGCACCGGATTGGAGATAGCAGCGAACAGATCCGCGAACTGCGGCAGATCAGCCAGCGGTGCAACCGCGCCCTCCATGACCGACATGCCGATGAACAGAATACCGAAACCGGTGAAGATATCCGCGATATCGCGGGTACGGCGCTTTTTTGCAAGCATCATAATGATTACGCCGACCAGCACGATGATATACGCCAGATTCTTCGGCTTGAGCAGATCCATGAACAGGTTGCCGCTGCCCTCGCCGCCGGACAGACGCAGGATCTGCGCGGTAATCGTGGTACCGATGTTGGCACCGAGGATAACGCCGACCGACTGCTTAAGCGTCATGATACCGGCGTTTACAAAGCCGACAACCATAACGGTCGTTGCGGACGAAGATTGAATGACCATGGTAACGACCATGCCCATCAGCAGAGCCGTAACGACATTGCCCGTCATTTTTTCGAGTGTTTTCTCCAGTTTAGAGCCTGCTGCGCGCTCCAAACCCTTTCCCATTGTCGTCATACCGTAGATGAACAGCGCAAGACCGCCGATCATCTGCACGATTGACAGCACATCAAAACCCATATGCTTCCTCCCGTTTTGTTACACAATCATTTTCATTATTTCTTTACGATTCACATACATTTTAATTATATGGTTTTTACATGGTACTGTCAATAAAAATTGCGTTAATACGCAGGCTTTACACACATTTAACATTGGTTTGCCTACCCGGCAGGGGCACAAGAGGGTAGACACCTGCGGTTTCCACCCTCTGATTTTCACCCCTTTCCCTTTGGGATAGCACTGCGAAATTTGCAGAACTGAGACTATAAAGGAACGGCAGAGGATTTTTTCTTCCGTAGGGGCGGACCAATGTGTCCGCCCATTCCCCTACCTCTATGCAATGCCAGATACATTACTGCTACACATATGGTTTACTCTACGCAGGCGCGACACAAGGTGAATTGCCCAAAGGGCAAGAGAGGGTCCTCTGGAGGATACCCGTGTCGCGCAACTCGTTGGCTCGTTATTACGGACGGCACCTACGAATATAATCCATTAATATCATTTAACAACTATCCGTAGGGCGGGGTGCCCTCACCCCGCCGTTCCCCAATACCCCCCTTATGTTAAACCCAACCGGAGACATTGTTTCATCTGTACGTTCATTTTCAATTCTCAATTACTCCACAGAACGCAAAAAAGGACCCCAAAGGGGTCCTTTCAGCTTGTCGAAAAAGCAATATTCGATTTTTATGCTTCGTGCGGCAGCACGCATTCAATCGAATTTGCTTTGCAAATTCATAAATTCCGGGAGCATGTATCTCGGAATTTATACAAGGGAAGAAAAAATGTGTCCGCAGGACGCGGTTTTTCTTCGAGATTCGCTCGAAAGCGTGGTTTCGAGCGAGAGGCTGTTCGGAAAACGAAGTTTTTCGACAGCCTCAAAGGACCCCAAAGGGGTCCTTTTCTGTGTGCATAAGACTCTTACTTAATATTATCAAACAGTCCGGTAAAATCAAACGTTGCAAAGTAGTCCTTCGGGGTCTCTGCGCGGCGGATCATCTCTACCGAGCCGTCCTCGCAAAGCAGCAGCTCTGCGGAACGCAGCTTTGCGTTATAGTTATAGCCCATCGAGAAGCCGTGCGCGCCGGTATCGTGGATATAAACGTAATCGCCGATGTCAATCTGCGGCAGATTGCGGTCAACGGCAAACTTGTCGTTATTTTCGCACAGACCGCCGGTCACGTCGTAGGTATGATCGCACAGCGCGTTTTCCTTGCCGAGCACGGTGATATGGTGGTATGCGCCGTACATCGCCGGGCGCATGAGGTTTGCCGCGCAGGCGTCCAGACCGGCATACTCCTTATAGGTATGCTTCTGGTGGATGCACTGGGCAACCAGAGCGCCGTAAGGGCCAAGGATAAAGCGGCCCATCTCGGTGTAGATGGCAACATCGTCCATGCCGGCCGGAACAAGAACCTCGTCGTATGCCTGATGCACGCCTTCACCGATGGCCATGATGTCGTTCGGCTCCTGCGACGGACGGTACGGAATGCCTACGCCGCCGGACAGGTTGATGAATGCGATATGCACGCCGGTCTCCTTCTGCACGTCAACCGCCAGCTGGAACAGGATGCGTGCCAGTGCCGGATAGTACTCATTGGCAACCGTGTTGGAGGCGAGGAATGCGTGAATGCCGAAATGCTTAACACCCTTTTGCTTCATGTACTTGAACGCTTCGACCAGCTGCTCGCGGGTCATGCCGTACTTGGCCTCCTGCGGGGTATCCATGATGGAGTTGTTCAGCACGAAGTCGCCGCCCGGATTGAAGCGGCAGGACATGGTCTCCTTCCAGTCGCCTACTACCTTGTCGTAGAAATCGAGGTGGGTAATATCATCGAAGTTGATGATGGCGTTCAGGTCGGACGCGAGCTTGTAGTCCTCTGCCGGAGTGACGTTGGAGGAGAACATGATGTCATGCTCCTTTACGCCGCAAACATCGCTGAGCTGCAACTCGGGCAGGCTGGAGCAGTCACAGCCAAAGCCTTCCTCATGCAGAATCTGGATGAGACGCGGGTTCGGCGTCGCCTTAACAGCGAAGTATTCCTTGTAGCCCGGATTCCACGCAAATGCTTTCTTTACCTTGCGGGCGTTCTCACGGATCGCCTTCTCATCGTAAATGTGGAACGGAGTCGGATAGGTTTTGGTGATCTCCTGCACTTGCTGGAGCGTCAAAAAGGGTTTCTTTTCCATTGGTGTGTTCGCCTTTCCTTTACTGGGGTATTCAATCGGTATTCTTACCGAGAATTCGCTCAAATCGACGGCGCATATCGTTTTCCATGCGCTGGGTCTCGATTTCGTCGATATCAACGATACGGCCGTCCTTGATGATGACCACCATGCCCTCGCACAGCATTGCCGGTGCATCGGCACGGTCGAAATTCACCATTTCGCCGTTTACTTCAACGACTACGGAATCGCCTTCAAAGCGATCTACAATTCCGGTCTGCTTTGTCATAGCAGTCTCCTCCTCGCCTCATTGATTCTGGGCGGTACCACATTGGGTATTCCCTTTTACTTACATTACTTACTCTTAAATTCTGCTTTACTTACTCTTAAATTCTGCTTTTGCAGATTACTCTACGCAGTGATGGTAGGAATCGAACTCATCGGTCACTGCCTTGGTCGGTGCCGGTGTCAGCAGGCTGACAACAACGATGGCAAGCAGACCGAACACAAAGCCCGGCACGATCTCATACAGATCGAAGATGCCGCCGGACAGCTGCGCCCATACCAGATCGACCACGCCGCCGACGATAATGCCGGCATACGCGCCCTGCTTGTTCGTGCGTCTCCAGAACAGCGAACACAGAACCAGCGGACCGAAGGCAGAGCCGAAGCCGCCCCATGCGTAGGATACCAGACCAAGGATGGTGCTGTTCTGGTTGGTTGCGATCAGAACAGCGATAATTGCTACCGCCATAACGCAGCCGCGGGAGACCCACATCAGCTCCTTCTCGCTTGCGTTCTTGCGGATCTTGTTGTGGTAAAAGTCCTCCGTGATAGCGGATGCGGTAACCAGCAGCTGGCTGTCCGCAGTGGACATAATGGCTGCCAGAATAGCCGACAGGAAGATACCGGCGATGAATACCGGGAAGATCTTCGCTACCATGTTAATGTAGATGGTTTCCTGATTGCCGTCATTGAGCAGCAGTCCGTCGCCGAGGAACATACGGCCGGAAACGCCAATCATGATAGCTGCGGTCAGCGAGATAAGCACCCATACCGTAGCAATGCGTCGGGATTTCTTGATCGCCTGCGGAGACGAAATGCCCATGAAACGCACGAGGATATGCGGCTGACCGAAGTAGCCGAGACCCCATGCAAGCAGCGAGATGATGCCCATTGCAGTATACGGCACGCCGGTCGCACCGTCAACGAGCATATTCAGGAAATTCGGATTGAACGCTTCCACCTGCGAGAAGAACTCGGTCGGGCCGCCCATCGAGAAGATAGCGATGGTCGGAACCGCGAGCACGCAGAAGAACATCAGGATGCCCTGGAAGAAGTCGGTCCAGCAAACAGCGAAAAAGCCGCCTGCAAACGTGTACGAAATAACGACTACTGCACCGACCAGCAGCGACACTATATACGGAATGCCGAATACGGACGAGAACAGCTTCGCGCAGGATACAAAACCGGACGCAGTGTAAAACAGGAAAAACACCAGAATAAACACCGCTGCAACAACCGAAATCCAGCCGCTTTCATCGTGGAAACGGTTTTTGAAGAACTGCGGCAGCGTAATCGCATCACCTGCGGTTTTGGTGTACTGGCGCAGACGCTTTGCAACGAGCAGCCAGTTAAGGTAAGTGCCGATGGCCAGGCCAATGGCAATCCAGCCTGCGGAAATACCGGACAGATACGCCGCACCCGGCAGACCCATCAGCAGCCAACCGGACATATCGGATGCCTGCGCACTCATGGAGGTTACCCACGAGCCAAGCTGTCGGCCGCCCAGAAAATACTCATTTGTCGTGCGGTTTTTGCCGACGAAATACATGCCTATGCAGAGCATAAAGATCAGGTAACAGCAGAATGCCGCTATTGTGATTATGCTGTCGAAAGTCATATGTTTTACCCTCCTAAAATTTCATTTTAATTATACACGGAAACATGCAATTTTGCAAGATTTCACGAAGGAAATTGCATCTTTAGCGAAAAATATACACTTTGCACAATTTTCCGCCGAGGAAAATGACAGCAGTTATCACAAACGCACCCAACATATCCTCATTCTGCAATATCAGACGGGCTCTCCTGCACGAGAAGGCGTCCGGCGGTACGGTCGATGCCAATGGCGCCGAGCGGCGCGGTAATCAGGATGGCGAGCACCGCCACCGAAAGCACCAGCTGTCCGCACGGCAGACCCATCGACAGCGGCACCGAGCCGATGGCCGCCTGCACGGTTGCCTTCGGCAGATAGGCAATAACGCAGAACAGGCGCTCCTTTCGGTTCAGTCCGGTACCGAGCATACAGATGCTCACGCCGACCGCGCGGAACACGAGCGCAAGTGCGATCATGAGCACAGCGGCGGCACCGGCCTGTACTGCGCAGCGGATATCCACAGCCGCGCCGACCAGCACGAAAAGAATCGCTTCGGCAGCAATCCACAGCTTGCCGAACTTGGCGGACAGACGTTTGGTGACTTTTTCCGAACTTTTGATCTTGAGGACGCACGCCATGCTCATAACGGCCAGCAGTCCGGACACGGAAACGATGCCCTTGAGCCAGGTCTCCACCGCCATCAGCAGGAACGACAGGCCGAGAATCAGAATAACCTTCGTGCTGTTGCGGACGTAACAGCCATGCCGGTACGCGGTTTCAAGGAACAGGTGCAGCAGCAGACCGACAGCCGCGCCGAGCGCCACGCCGAGCACAATGGAAATCGGGATGTTCACGAAATCCATCATGTTGGCACTGCCGCCCTGTGCCATACCGACAAAGGTCGAGAACAGCACGATCACATAAATATCGTCACAGGACGCGCCCGCCAGTATCATCTGCGGAATGCCCTGCCCTGTTCCCCTCTTTTCTTCCATCAGCTGTACCATTCTCGGCACAACCACCGCCGGAGATACCGCGCCGAGCACGGCACCCATGACGGCCGCTTCTATCCGGTTGATGCCCAGAATGTGCGGCGCAAGCAGGAAGAACGCCAGAATCTCACAGCTTGCAGGCACGCACGCCATCATGACCGCCGGTCGTCCGACTTTTTTCAGGTCGGACAGGTTGAGCGACAGACCGGCCTTGATCAAGATGATGATAAGCGCCATCTGACGCAGCTCGGACGAGATGGACAAAATGGAATCGTCCAGCCAGTTCAGCACATACGGCCCTATCAGAATGCCCGTGAGCAGCATGCCGATGATGCGCGGCAGACCAATCCGGCTGCACAATGCTGCCGCAGCCAGACCGAGCAGAAATACGAGCGCGAGTGATGTTAACATGTTTTTTCCTCCCGAAAACGCAGAAAAGCCGATGGCATCTGCGTAAATTTAACGCAGAAGTCATCAGCTTTAAGTCTAAAAAAGTCTGAAAAGCGGTTTAGGGTATTACCCAAGGGAGAACCTCATTCCCTGTTGCAGTTTCCATTATATTGTATAGGAGCCGTCTTGTAAAGCGAAATTTACAGCGCCATCGCTCTCGCCAGCTTGCTCATCGGCTCGATAACGAGGTCAAGCTGCTGCGCCAGCTCTGCGGCAAGCGCATGGAAGGTATCCTCGCTGCCTGCGACATACTCCAGTTCGATCTCGCACAGCGGCGCCGATTTACCGTTATGACGCAGTTCGCCTTCGTCAAGCGCCATTTCGCACACGGTATCGCCCTCCTGCAGCAGAACCGCACACCGGCGGAACGAAACCGTGCAGATTTCATGCAGGTCGGCTGCCAGCGCCCGCTCGCACAGGTCGTTCGGTGCACCAAGCTCGGGCAAACGGCGCAGACCGTCAAGCAGAGAGACCGCCTCGCACTGGTACTCCTCGTGGGCACGCATGCCGTCCGGCGTATCCGTGTTGCGCAGCTTCATACAGCACACGCTGCGGTCGTTCTCGCGGCGCAGACGCAGTGCCGCTTGATGTTCCTTCAGCAGTCCGTCCGCCGTGTCAAAATAGCTGGATTCCATGTTGATGGTTCGGCTCTGGCTGCCAATCCGCGAGGAAGCCCACAGCAGCGCCTGACCGAGCAGCTTCTCGTCGGCACGCCACTTATATTCCTTCTCCATCGTTTTATCCATTATCGCACCTGTCCGTTTCCGTAAATGATATACTTGGTGGTGGTGAGCGCGGTCAGACCCATCGGGCCGCGTGCGTGCAGCTTCTGGGTAGAAATGCCGATTTCAGCGCCGAAGCCGAACTCAAAGCCGTCGGTAAAGCGCGTAGACGCATTGACATAGACAGCCGCCGCGTCCACTTCCTCAAGGAATCGCTGCGACGCATCATAATCGCGGGTGACGATGCACTCCGAGTGACCGGTGTTAAAGCGGTTGATATGCTCAATGGCCTCGTCCAGCGAATCGACCACCTTGCACGAAATTTCGTAGCCGAGGTATTCTCTGCCGTAATCCTCATCGGTCGCGGGCGCAATGCTGTCACCGAGGATGTCCATCGTGCGCGGACAGCCGTGAATTGCCACATGATCGGGTGCAAGGCCCTCTGCTGCCATCGGCAGAAATTTCTCCGCAACGTCCTTGTGGACAAGCAGGCTTTCCGCCGCATTGCATACGCTCGGGCGCTGGCACTTGGCGTTGACGAGAATATTCTTCGCCATCTCAAGGTCGGCAGTCGCATCAACGTAAACGTGGCAGTTGCCCGTGCCGGTCTCGATGACGGGCACGGTCGCGTTCATGACAACCGAACGGATCAGTCCTGCACCGCCGCGCGGAATCAGCACATCGAGATAGCCGTTCAGCTTCATCATCTGGGTTGCGGTGTCGCGGCTGGTGTCCTCCACCAGATTGATGGCGTTCTCCGGCAGACCCTCGGCCGCCAGTGCCTCGCGCATCAGCCTGGTCAGGCACATGGAGGACTGGAACGCCTCCTTGCCGCCGCGCAGAATGCACGCCGAACCCGCCTTGAAGCACAGCACAGCCGCATCCACGGTGACATTCGGACGAGCCTCGTAGATAATGCCGATCACGCCCATCGGCACGCGCTTCTGACCGATGTTCAGGCCGTTCGGACGCTTATGCATCCAGAGCACCTCACCGACCGGGTCGGGCAGCGCCGCCACCTGACGGCAGCCTTCGGCGATACCTGCAATGCGCTTTTCGTCCAGCATCAGACGGTCGATCAGGCCGTCGTTCAGACCTGCCGCTCTGCCGTTTTCAATATCAATCCTGTTTGCCGCGATGATCTCGTCCGCATGTGCCATCAGCGTGTCCGCAATGGCGAGAATGCCGCGGTTTTTGTCGTTCGTGCCGAGCTTCGCCACCGCGTACTTGGAGCGGCGTGCGTCCTCGGCGATCTGCATGAGCGTTCTCATTATATATTCACCTCATAATCTGCACAATTTATCTCGTAGGGCGTGACGACCTCGGCACGCCGCTGTAAACCATCTGCAATTCGTTAGAAACGGCGCGCCGAGTCGTCGCGCCCTACGGTATACGTTAGCGTTCGCGTTGGAACAGGGTTCCAACCTCTTTACCGTCCACAATATCGTACAAAAGTCCCTGCTTATCGCCGTTGGCGACCATCATGGGAATGCCTGCATCCATGCAAAGCTCTGCGGCGGTGATTTTGGTCGCCATGCCGCCCGTGCCGTGCGCGGAACCGGCGCCGCCCGCCATACGGCGGATTTTTGCGTCGATCTTGCCAACGTGGTTAATCAGCTTGGCCTGCGGGTTGGTGCGCGGGTTGGAGTCGTACAGGCCGTCGATATCCGAGAAGATAACCAGCAGATCAGCATCGCACATGCGTGCCACGACCGCAGACAGCGTATCGTTATCGCCGAAGTTCTCGATATGCTTCAGCTCAGCGGTTGCAACCGTGTCGTTCTCGTTAATGATGGGCACAACGCCGATCTTGGTCAGCGCGGTAAACGTGTTATGGATGTTGGTGCGCTGGTCGTCATCGACGATATTCTCGCGCGTCAGCAGGATCTGCGCCACGTTGATGCCATATTCCAGAAACATTTTGTCGTAAATGTGCATCAGCTCGCACTGCCCGACAGCCGCCGCCGCCTGCTTGACCGACAGCTCCTTCGGTCGCTCCGCCAGGCCGAGCTTTGCCGTGCCGACCGCCACCGCACCCGAGGATACGAGCACCATCTCGAAGCCGCGGTTCTGCAGGTCGCTGATCGTGCGTACCAGACGCTCGATACGGCGGATATTCGGCTTGCCGTTGTCATAAGTCAGCGTCGAGGAGCCGACCTTGACGACAATGCGCCGGACCTCGTTCATGTTCAGCATAAAAATGACCTCCAAAAGATAACGTGGAAGCCTTTTCCCGGACTTCCGCCAATATACACATTTTATCACACTAAAACGCGCGAGACAAGCCGAACGCAAATCTTTTACACTTTATACACATTGTGAAAATTCTATACGGAGTTTTTTATCGTTTGCACAGAATTTTTATTTCAAAACCTGTCATATTGTGCTATACTATATTTTATCTTCTTATGCCTATTCGAGCAGAGCCGCCTGCTTTCGGCTGCTCTGCCTGCACTATATTTAATGAAAGGAAGGGACCCGTTATGGCAAACCGCATGGTTCTTCATATTGCCGGTCAAAAATACAACCTGGTCTCCGACGAGAGCGCGGACTATATGCATGAGGTAGCCGAGCTGGCACGCCAGACCGTAGCGCACTGCGGCGGCTCGCCGTCGTTTGCGTCCACACGCGCGCTGGCACTGGCAACGGTCACGCTGGCGGATGATTACATCAAGGCCAAGTCTGCCGCCGAAGCCGCTGAGGCAAAATGCCGTGCCCTCGAAGCCGAGCTTGCCGCACTGCGCGACCGGCAGACGCAGAATAACGGCAAGCACCCGAATCACAACCGCAAATGAGGAATAAAGTAGAACTTCTTGCTCCCGCCGGTTCGCCGGAGGGCATTCGCGCCGCTGTGCAGTCCGGTGCAGGCGCAGTCTATATGGGCTTCGGCATGTTCAACGCACGCCGCAACGCACAGGGCTTTTCGCATGACGAGATGGCGGACGCCATCGCCTACTGCCGCGCACGCGACGTAAAAACCAATATCACACTCAACATTCTTGCGGGCGACCGCGAGCTTGAGGACGCACTTGAGGACGCAAAATTCCTGTACGAAGCAGGTGCGGACGCGCTCATCATTCAGGATCTGGGACTTGCGCGGCTCATCCATGCACATGCGCCGGATTTCGCGCTGCACGCCTCCACGCAGATGACCATTCACACGCTCGATGCGGCCAAGCAGGCGCGCGATATCGGCTTTTCGCGCGTGGTGCTCAGCCGGGAATGCTCCCGTGAGGAGATCAAACTCATCACCGAGCAGGCCGGTGTCGAGACCGAGGTGTTCGTGCACGGTGCGCTGTGCATGTGCTACTCGGGTCAGTGCTACCTGTCCGCCGTGATCGGTCAGCGCTCGGGCAACCGCGGTCTGTGTGCACAGCCGTGCCGCCTGCCGTACAGCGGCGGCTATCCGCTGTCGCTCAAGGATCTCATGCTCGCCGGACACGTTGCCGAGCTTTCCGACTGGGGTGTGTCCTCGCTCAAGATCGAGGGCCGCATGAAGCGTCCGGAGTACGCTGCTATTGTAACCAAGGTCTACTCTGACCTGCTCCGCGAGCACCGCAGACCGACCGCCGAGGAGCGCGACATTCTGCGCCGCGTATTCTCGCGCGACGGCTTCACCGACGGCTACTACACCGGCAAGCTGGGCGACAGCATGTTCGGCACCAAGACCGATGTGCCGATGAATGAGGTAAAGAAACTCTATGACGAGGCCGCGCACCGCTTTGCCGAGGGCAAGGAGGCACCGCTCGTGCCGGTTTCCCTCTGCTTTACCGCCCGCAAGGACACCGGCGCGGTGCTCAGTGCGGACGGTGTTTCGGTCGTCATGCCGGTGGAGCAGGCGCAGAACCGCCCGACCACACCGAAGATGATCGAAAAATCGCTCAGAAAGACCGGCGGCACGCCGTTTTATATTGAGAATATGCGTATCGAGGTGCAGGACGGTCTGATGATCCCGGCGTCCGTGATGAACGGCATGCGCCGCGACGCACTCGACCTTCTGCTGGCAAAACGCGGCGTTGCGCCCTCCCGCGACTGGCTGCACGGCAGCGTGCTGCCGCGCGACGACGAGGCCGCTGCCCGCGAGGGCTTCCGCGGCTACACCGCAGCCGTGCGCACCAAGGCGCAGGCGGATGCGCTGCGCGAGCTTGGTCTGGAGACCGTTTACGTCCCGCTTGAGGTTGCAGCACAGACCGGACTGCCCGCCATCCTGCCGCGCGTGTTCTCGGACAACGAGCAGCCGCAGATCGAGATGCTGCTCGGTGAAGCCATGAGCCGCGGAACCGACACGGTTCTCGCCGGAAACATCGGCCACATCCCGCTTGCCAAGCGGCTTGGCTTTACCGTGCACGGCGATTTCGGTCTGAACGCCTACAACAGCAAAACGCTGAGTGCGCTGGCTGAAATGGGCGTTTCCCGCCAGACGCTTTCGTTCGAGGCTCGTCTGGCGCAGATTCGAGATATGCGCGGTCCGCTCGAGACCGACCTGATCGTCTACGGCCGTCTGCCGCTGATGATCTTTGAAAACTGCGCGATCCGCCGTCAGCACGGCGGCAAGTGCTCGTGCCAGAACGGCGTGACGTACCTCACCGACCGCCGCCGGGAGCGTTTCCCGCTGCTGAACGAATTCGGCTGCCGCAACACGCTGCTGAACAGCCGTCCGCTCTGTCTGCGTGAGGATTTTGCCCGCCTGGGCGTACAGACCGCGCGTCTGCAGTTCACCATCGAATCGCCCGAGGAATGTGTGCGGATTGCCCGCGCGTTCCTGTCCGGCGCACCGCTGGACGGCGAATTTACCAACGGATTATATAAAAGAGGAGTCGAATAATGGAGATCGTTTTAGCGTCCGCTTCGCCGCGGCGCAGGGAGCTTCTGAGCCTTATCACCGAACACTTTACGGTCTGCCCTGCCGATGCGGACGAAACCCTGCGTGATGCGCCGCTCGGTGAGGAAGTCACCCGTCTTTCCCGCCTCAAGGCCGAGGCTGTGCAGGCGCAGCACCCGAACGCCGTGTGCATCGGCTCGGATACCATGGTCACGATCGACGGACTGCGCCTCGGCAAGCCGAAGGACGCGGACGAAGCCGCTTCCATGCTCCGCCGTCTGCGCGGACGCACCCACGAGGTGCTGACCGGACTTGCCGTGCTCACGCCGGACGGCGGGGCGCACACGCTGCACACCTGCACGCGCGTCACCTTCCGCAATTTTGCGGAGGACGAGCTTGCCGCCTACCTCGCCACCGGAGAGCCGCTCGACAAGGCCGGCGCCTACGGCATTCAGGGCCACGGCGCACTGCTCATCAAGGGTATCGAGGGCGACTATTACAGCGTCATGGGTCTGCCTGTGGCTCCGCTTTATACCATTCTGCGCGATATTCATGCGGTATAAGCCGCATTTACCTGCTGAAATTCCACATTTCAGTGCAACATTATGAAAGGAAGATTCGTTTTGCGACGACGTCATAAAGTCGGCTCTCCGCTCCTGATCGGTGCGGCAGTCGTCATTCTGCTGTGCATTCTCTCCGCGGTGTACAGCGGCATCAGCGGTAATTCCTCGCCCATCACGAGAGCCGCCGGTGCGGTTGTCCGGCCGTTTCAGCGGTTCGGCACCGGTGTCGGACACTTTTTCAGCAAGGGACTGGATTATTTCACCGAGTTTGATGCACTCAAGGCCGAGAATGAGCAGCTCAAGCAGCAGATCAGCGACAATGCACAGCTTGTGCGTGACGCACAGATCGCGCTCGAGGAAAACAACCTGCTCCGCTCTCAGCTTGGGCAGCCGGAAAGCACCCGCAGCACCACGACGGTCAGCGCCGAGGTCATCGCCCGCAGTCCGGGCGACTGGGCGGATACGCTGACGCTGGACAAGGGCAGCTCGAGCGGCGTCAACAAGGACGATCTCGTAACGACCGTGGACGGCATGCTCGGCTTTGTCAGCGAGGTGACCGACAACACCTGCGAGGTGACTTCCATCACCGACCCGAAAATGCAGTGCGGCGCGCTTGTCACCCGCACGCGCGAGACCGCCATCGCGGAGGGCGACTATAACCTGATGACACGCGGCGCGCTTCGCCTGTCCTATCTGCGCGAGGACTCCAAGGTGGTCGTCGGCGATACGGTCGAGACCTCGGGACGCGGCGGTGTATTCCCCAAAGGCATCCTCATCGGCACGGTGGAAAGCGTACAGCCGGAGGAAAGCGGTCTGTCCTACTATGCGGTCATCAAGCCGTTTGTCAGCGTGGACAGCGTTTCCTCGGTTTCCATCATCACCGAATACACGGACACAGCGGAGTAAGCCATGCAGAGAGAACATATTTCCATCCCGAAGCTGATCGTGTATGTGCTGTTTTCGGTGATTATCTTCGCGCTGCAGACCGGCACGTTCGGCGGCATGCGCATTTTCGACTCTGCGGTCGATCTGCTGCCCGCACTCGTCACGGCAGCCGCGCTGCTCGGCGGTCCGGCGGAGGCGGCTGTTACCGGCGTAACGGTCGGCATCTGCTATGACCTCAGCTTCACCGGCGTGGACGGTCTCTATCCCCTGTTTTTCCTGCTGTTCGGCTATGCCGCCGGAAAGCTCTGCCAGAGACTGCTCACCCGCAATTATATTTCCATGCTCATCCTTACGGCGTTTGAGTGTGTGCTGCTCGGTCTGCTGCGGTATCTCTTCTCGCTGATGCATGCAGGCGCGTCCTTCCTGATCGTCCTGCGGCAGCTTGCCGTTGGTACGGTGCTGACCTGCCTGTTCTGCTTTATCGTTTACCTGCCGCTGCGCAGGCTCAGCGGCAAATCCCGCAAGCGCAGCCGCTGACCCTTTGCGGAAAGGAGCACTTCCCCATGTTAAATAAACCTCAACTGCTTCGCCGTCTGCTCGCGCTGTGCGGACTGCTGCTGCTGTGCAGCGGTGTGGCGCTCTCGCAGTTATTCCAGCTGCAGATTTTGAGCGGCGAAAAGTATGTCCGCCGCTCGGCGGAGTTTCTCACCACCACGTCTACGGTTTCCGCAGCCCGCGGCGAGATCCTCGACCGCTACGGCAGGCCGCTCGTCACCAACAACACCGGCTTTTCGCTCGTGCTCATCTACTCGTCCTTCTGGGACGGCAACGACAAGCGGTTTGATACCCTGCTCGATCTGACGCACCGTATCCAGACCGCAGCCGTGGACGCGACCGCCAAGCAGAATGCCGCAAAGACGGCTGCTGCCACCGATTCCTCGAGTGACACCTCTGCGGATGCCACGGACAGCACGGATACGTCCTCAGACACCCCGACCGACACCGCGCAGGCGGTTTCTGCGGACACGGCGGCGATTCCGTCCATCAACGACCGGCTGCCGATCACGCAGTCCGCGCCGTTCACCTACAACAGCGCATCGCTGACCGAATTGTCGGGTTATATGAAGGACAGCGCCAAGTCGCTCGGTCTGGATGCGGTTACGGCGGCCGTAGACGCTGCCAAACAGGCGAGCGAAACCGACCCCAAGACCGACGAGAACGGCAACACCATTGATCAGGCGGCACAGGTGGATGCGACCAAGCTGGTCTCCCCGACCGAGTTTATCAATGCCATGCGCGCCTATATGGAGAAAAACCTCGGCATGCCGGCCGACCTCTCGCTTTCGGATGCCCGCACGATGGTCGGCATCTATTACAGCATGCGCACGGTCGGCTTCAGCAATCAGGCGACCTACACGCTCGCGGACAATGTGCCGATGGACCTGATCGCCTATATCAAGGAGCACAGCGCGGATTTTCAGGGCATTGAAATCCAGAGCGAAGCCGTCCGCCAGTACGACACCGCCACCGCCGCGCACCTGCTCGGCACGATCGGCTCCCTGACCTCCGACGAGTGGAGTTCCGACAAAAACGGCGGCCCTTACAAGGACAAGACAGGCTACCAGATGAGCGATCTCATCGGCAAGTCCGGTCTGGAGAGCGCGCTCGAGTCCTACCTGCACGGCACGGCAGGCTCCCGCACGGTGGAGACCGACCTTGGCGGTTCGGCTATTGCCGAGCAGACCACCGCTACGGCTCCCAAACCTGGCGACAATGTTATCACCACGATTGACCTTGACCTGCAGGAAGTCGCCGAGAAATCGCTGGAAAGCAATCTGTCTGCCTACGGCAAGGGCGGCGCGGCTGTTGCGCTCGACCCGAACACGGGCGAGGTGCTCGCGATGGCGTCCTACCCGACCTACGACCTGGCAAACTACAACAAAAACTACGCCTCCATCCAGGCGGACAACCGCCATCCGGAGGTAAACCGTGCAACCTCGGGTGTGTACCCGCCGGGCTCCACCTTTAAGATGGTGACCGCCATCGCGGGTCTGGAGGAAGGCATCATCTCCGGTGACACCTACGTTACCTGCACCGGCACCTACGAGTACGGCGGACAGACCTTCCGCTGCAACAACCACGATACGCCCATGACGCTCAACGTCACGGATGCGCTCAAATACTCGTGCAATACGTTCTTCTACACGGTCGGTCAGAAGCTGACCGGTGAACACCTCGAGCAGTGGACTAAGAAGTTCGGTCTCGGCACGGCGACCGGCATCGAGGTCGGCGAAGCCACCGGTCAGGCAGCAGGCCCGACCTATCGTGAGCAGCAGCGCAAGGCCGACCCGGCGATCCGCGAGTGGCAGGGCGGCGATGATCTGAACGCAGCGATTGGTCAGTCGGATAACGGCTTTACGCCGCTGCAGCTGGCAAACTATGTTTCCGCTATCGTAAACGGCGGCACGCTGTACAAGCCGACGCTCGTCAAAAGCATCAAAAGCTACGATTACAGCAGCTTTATGAAAACCGATGAATCCGAGGTGCTCGGCAAGATCGACATTTCGGATGCCACGCGCGAGCTTGTCATGCAGGGCATGAGCGAGGTTACCGACGAGGGCGGTACCGCAGGCAGCGTTTTCGCGGACTACCCCATCAAGGTTGGCGGCAAGACCGGTACGGCCGAGATGTTCGAGAACGGCGAGTCGTTCGACAACGGTCTGTTCATCGCGTTTGCGCCCTTTGACAACCCGCAGATCGTTATCTGCGTGGTCGGTGAAGGCGCAGGCCACGGCGCTTACGTTGCGCCGATCGTGCGTGATATGCTCGATGAGTATTTCTCTGTCGGCAAGTCGGACAGCGCAGCCTCCCGTCAGGCGGAGAACACCCTGATTCGATAAAACAATTGTAAGCGAAACTGCAGTTTCGCGGCAGTCTAAGCCCGGCAAATGTGATTTTGCCGGGTTTTTTCTTTCCAAACCCGGTGCCATTTGAAGTTTTCGTCAAAAAATTCGCGTGGAACGCTTGTAAACCGCCCGCTGTTAGTTTATAATACACTTGTAGGCGAATCTGCAGATTTATGCAGTATTGCCTTAAATAAGGTTTTCTTTCGGAGGCGGTATGTTGAAGGTGATTCTTGTTGCGTCCGGTAAGGGCGGCACAGGAAAAACTTCCCTTACAGCGGGCGTAGGCGCGGCTCTCGCGCAGCTTGGCAGCAAAGTGCTGCTGATTGACGGCGACTGCGGTCTGCGCAATCTGGATATCGTGCTCGGCATGTCCGACCGGGTGGTCTACTCGTTTGCCGATGTGGCAGGCGGCGCAGTCCCCCTTGCGGATGCCATGGCGTGTCATCCGGATATGAAAACGCTGTACTTACTCACTGCACCGGTGGCGCTTCCCGCTCTCAGCGAGCGCGGCATGGAGCAGCTGGCTGTGCAGGCCGAGGAGGCCGGGTTCGACTACCTGCTGATCGACGGTCCCGCCGGACTGCCGGCTGAGCTTTCCTTTCTGGCGCATATTGCCACGCAGGCGATCATCGTCACCTCGACCGACCGCGTGTGTGTCCGCGGCGCGGAACGCTGCGCCCGCAAGCTGGAGGAGGAATACTGCATCCAGCGCATCCGCATGGTGCTCAACCGCGTGCGCCCGCAGCTCATCAGCCACGGCAAATCCGGCAACATCGACGACGCGATGGACGAAGCGGGACTTCCCCTACTCGGTCTCGTGCCCGAGGATGTGGACCTCATTTCGTGCAGCAACAGCGGCAGGAGCATTCATGCCGTCAAGCACACGGGCGCGGCTCGCGCCTTTGTGAATATCGCCCGGCGGCTCAACGGCGAGCGTATTCCACTTAAATTGTAAGAAATCTCGAAATAAATATACAGGAAAGGGGTTATTCCTGATGAACATTGCACTGATCGCACATGACCGCAAGAAAGAACTGATGGTACAGTTTTGCATGGCATACTGCGGTATTCTTGCAAAGCATAACATCTGTGCCACCGGCACCACCGGCAAATTTGTTGAAGAAGCTACCGGTCTGAAAATCGACAAGTGCCTTGCGGGTATGCAGGGCGGCGAGGAGCAGATCTCCGCGCGCGTAGCCTACAACGAGATCGACCTCGTGCTGTTTTTCCGTGATCCGATGTCCAACGCACAGTACGAACCGGATGTCCATGCGATTTCCCGCCTGTGTGACATGCACAATATCCCGATTGCAACCAACTCGGCAACCGCTGAAATGCTCATCCTCGGTCTGGACCGCGGTGATCTGGATTGGCGTAATATTGTCAACCCGAAGAACAAAAAATAAACAATAGCATTCGTTGCACCGGATCGGGTACGCCAATTCGGTGCATACGTCTGTCTTGAGGAGAATCAAAATAGTTATGGAAAAAGTAAAACCCAGAACCTTATCCGGCTTTATGGAGCTGCTTCCGGCACCGCAGGTGCAGATGGAGCGCATCATGCAGGTACTGCGCGAAACCTATGCGCTGTACGGCTTCTATCCGCTGGATACCCCGCTGATCGAGTCCTCCGAGGTGCTGCTTGCCAAGGGCGGCGGCGAGACTGAAAAGCAGATCTACCGCTTCACCAAGGGCGACAGCGATCTGTCCCTGCGATTCGATCTGACCGTACCGCTGGCAAAGTATGTTGCCCAGCACTACGGCGAGCTGACCTTCCCGTTCCGCCGTTTCCAGATTGGCAAGGTTTACCGCGGTGAGCGCGCACAGCGCGGCCGTTTCCGCGAGTTCTATCAGGCGGACATCGACGTCATCGGTGACGGCAAGCTGGATATCATCAACGAGGCCGAGGTGCCGAGCATCATCTACAAGACGTTCACCTCCCTGGGTCTCGAGCGCTTCAAGATCCGCATCAACAACCGCAAGGTGCTCAACGGCTTCTTCGCTATCCTCGGTCTGACCGAGAAGGCCGGTGACGTGATGCGCACCATCGACAAGCTGGAGAAGATCGGCGCGGAGAAGGTAAAGACCATTCTGGTCGAAGATTTCGGCGTGGAAGCTGCTACGGCTGACGAACTGCTGAAGTTCATCGAGACGCCGGGCGGCACCGAGGGTATCCTCGCGGCGCTGGAGAGCTACAAGGGCAAGAACGAGGTATTCGACCTCGGCGCAGAGGAGCTGAAAACGGTTGCAACCTATATGCAGGCGTTCGGCGTTCCGGCTGACCACTTCGAGATCGACCTGACGATTGCCCGCGGTCTGGACTACTACACCGGCACCGTTTATGAGACCGCTATGCTCGACCATCCGGAAATCGGTTCCATCTGCTCGGGCGGCCGTTACGACAACCTTGCCGAGTATTACACCGACAAGCAGCTGCCGGGCGTGGGCATCTCCATCGGTCTGACCCGTCTGTTCTACGTTCTCGGTGAGCAGGGCTACCTGAACGACCAGATGAACAAGGCACCGGCGGACGTACTCATCCTGCCGATGACTGACGACATGGGCGCCGCTATCAAGACCGCTACCGCTCTGCGTGAGTCGGGCATCCGCACCCAGCTGTACAGCGAGCAGAAGAAGTTCAAGCACAAGATCGGCTACGCCGACAAACTGGGCATTCCGTTCGTTATCTTCCTCGGCGAGGATGAAATCAACGCGGGCGTGGTCGCTGTCAAGGATATGGAGTCCGGCGAGCAGGTCAAGATTTCGCTTGACGAGGCAGCAAAGCTCATCCATGACGGTCTGGCGAAGAAAAACGCTGGCAAGGTCATTTGCGACAAATAATTCATTCTAATTAGTAATTAGGAATTAGTAGTTAGTAATTATTGATTGCTGACTGTTAATAGAAAGATAGGATTTTTCAACTGAATATGGAGGGATTGTTTATGAAACAGCTTATTTACGGCGGTATTCTCATGATAACCGGCATGCTTGGTGTCATTGCGGCTATTCTGGCGCTTTCCGCGTCGATTGCCGACAACGCTTCCATTATGTTCCTTATCGCCTTTGCCGGCATTATTTTATTTGCGATTATGGCCTTTCTCGGCTATTATGAGCATGTTCGCCCGGCAATGAAGGATAAGGATTCCGAGTAAGGAGGCCGTCTTATGGATAAACTGCGCAAGACCATCATTCGCTGCACGGGATTTCTGTGCGCTGCGATTTTTCTGGCAAACGGATTTATGATCCTGCCGATTGCGTCCCTCATTATCGGCTTTATCGCCGCTTATCTTGTGGGTTCCGACGCTGTGGAAGATGTGATCTCCACAATCAAGGAAACCGGCGATAAATAAAGAAATTGTTCAAAATACTTAGTAATAAGGATTGATAAACATGAATAACACATCTATTGCAGGCATGAAGCGCACGCATATGTGCGGCGAGCTTCGCCTGGAGCACGCCGGTCAGACCGTTACCGTAAACGGCTGGGTTGACCGCGTGCGCGACAACGGCGGCGTACTGTTCCTGCTGCTGCGCGACCGCGCGGGCATTGTACAGTGCACCTTTGACAAGTCGGTCAATGCTGACCTGTTCGACATTGCCTTCACCTGCCGCACCGAGTTCGTTGTAGCGGTAAAGGGCAAGCTGGTGGCCCGCGACGCGGCTGCCATCAACAAGAAGATGCCGACCGGCGAGGTCGAAATTATTGCCGAGGACATTCGCATTCTGTCCAAGGCGGAGACCACCCCGTTTGAGATTGACGACACCAAGGAGGTCGGTGACCAGATCCGTCTGAAGTACCGCTACCTTGACCTGCGCCGTCCGTCCATGCAGAAGAACCTGATGCTGCGCCACCGCGTAACGCAGGTTGCCCGCAACTACTTCGACGAGCACGGCTTCCTCGAGATCGAGACCCCGATGCTGACCAAGTCCACCCCGGAGGGCGCGCGCGACTACCTCGTGCCGTCCCGTGTACATCCGGGCAAGTTCTACGCCCTGCCGCAGTCCCCGCAGCAGTACAAGCAGCTGCTCATGCTGTCCGGCATGGACCGTTACATTCAGATCACCCGTTGCTTCCGCGACGAGGACCTGCGCGCCGACCGTCAGCCGGAGTTCACCCAGATCGACCTCGAGATGTCGTTCGTGGAGCAGGATGACGTTATCGCCGTCAACGAGGGCTTCCTCCAGCGCGTATTCAAGGAAGTGCTCGATGTTGACATTCAGCTGCCGCTGCCGCGCATGACCTGGCAGGACGCCATGGACAAGTACGGCTCGGACAAGCCGGACGTTCGCTTCGGCTTTGAGATCAAGGATATTTCCGATATCGCCAAGGACTGCTCGTTCAAGGTGTTCAAGGACACCGTGGAGAACGGCGGCACGGTTCGTCTCATCAACGTAAACGGCTACGCGGACAAGTTCCCGCGCAAGGAGATTGACAAGCTCGGCGAGTTCGTCAAGACCTACCGCGCAAAGGGTCTGGCATGGATGAAGCTCGCCGCAGACGGCAGCATGACTTCTTCGTTCGCCAAGTTCCTGTCCGAGGACGAGATTGCGGCCATCAAGGAGCGTGCAGGCGCAAAGGAGAACGACCTGCTGTTCGTTGTTGCCGACGCAAACTGGCAGACCGCCGCTGTTGCTCTGGGCGCGTTGCGCTGCGAGCTGGCTAAGCGTCTGGGCCTTGCCAAGAAGGACGACTTCAAGCTGCTGTGGGTCACCGAGTTCCCGCAGTTCGAGTACAGTGAGGAGGAGAACCGCCTCGTAGCCATGCACCATCCGTTCACCGCACCGATGGACGAGGATATCCCGCTGCTGGACACCGATCCGGCCAAGGTTCGTGCCAAGGCGTACGACATTATCCTCAACGGCTGTGAGCTGGGCGGCGGCTCCATTCGTATCCACGATCCCGAGCTGCAGACCAAGATGTTCGAGGCCCTCGGCTTCACCGAGGAGAAGGCCAAGGAGCAGTTCGGTCACCTGATCACTGCGTTCTCCTACGGCGCACCTCCGCACGGTGGTCTGGCTTACGGTCTGGATCGTCTGTGCATGCTGCTCGCCGGTCTGGATTCCATCCGCGACGTGATCGCCTTCCCGAAGGTTCAGAACGCGTCCGACCTGATGATGAACTGCCCGGATATCGTAGACGACAAGCAGCTGGACGATCTCTCTATCGCAGTTACCCGCGTAGAGGAAACGCCTGAGGCATAAATTCTAACGACTTGAGAAGCCGCTGCGGAAACACCACAGCGGCTTTTCCGTTTCTGCGAAAGGAGCAACTTTTTTGAGCATTGAACACAAGGTTCAAAACGAAACCGGAAGAAATCCGTACCGAATCGGTGCAAATGTACTGCTGCTCGTTGCGTTTTTCCTGCTGTTCCATCCCCTGCTGAGCAGGGGCTCGCTGATGTATCAGCCGACCATCTCGCACTGGCTGACCGCGGGTGCATTCGTGCCGCTGGTGCTGCGTCCGTGGCGCCGCAATCACCCGTTTGCGGAAAATCACACGCGGCTGTACGCGGCGGTTCTGCTGGTGCATGACGTGCTGCTGTTCCTGTCTGCGGCGGCTGTCAGCCTGATCCTGGTGGAATACATGGTCAAGGGCTGCGTCATCACGCTCAAGCAGTCGTTTTTTCAGGGTTGGATCTGCTATGTGGCGGTTTACGCAGCAGCGTATCTAATCTGCGGCAACGTGCGTATCGGCGTATGCCTCGGCATGGCAATTTCGATGATCCACGGCATGATCGACCACTACGTTATGCTGTTCCGCGGCACGCCTGTCATGCTGAGCGACATTGCCGCCATCGGCACGGCAGCCAACGTGTCCAAGGGCTACTCCGCACCGATAGAGCTTTCCGTGCTCCGCGCCGCGGCGGCGGCTGTGCTGTTCTGCGTGAGCGTGTGCCTGATGCAGCGCAGCTTCAAGGTGCACAAGCGCTGGTACTTCCGCAGACTGTTTTCGCTGCCGTGTGTGCTCGTGCTGGCGTTCATCGCCTACACCGGCATCCAGACGGTCGGCACCGGACTGGCTTTCTGGCAGTCCAGCCGCCAGTACAGCGAGATTTTCTACTTCCTGCGCTGCGCGACCAGCTCGTTTGTCAAGCAGCCGGAGGGCTACAGCGCGGACGCGCTTTCTGCCGCACAGAGCGAATTTACCGGCAAACAGGGCACGAAAACGCCCAATCTAATCGTGATCATGAACGAATCCTTCTCGGATCTCGGCTCGGTCGGCACGCTTGAGACCAACGAGGACCCCATGCCGTATGTACACAAGCTGATGCAGGGTCAGGAGAACACCATCAGCGGTCAGCTGACCGTTTCGACCTTCGGCGGCGGCACCGCCAACACCGAGCTGGAGTTCCTCACCGGCGATTCGATGGCGTTCCTGCCGTACAACTGCTCGGCGTATCAGGTGTTCATCAAGAGCGAAATGCCCAATCTGACCTCGGGTCTGGATTCGCTCGGCTACCAGACGGCGGCGATTCACCCCTATCTGTCCACCTCGTGGAACCGCACGAACGTCTACCGCTTCTTCGGCTTTGAAGCGCAGTATTATCAGGACGATTTTGCCGCTGACGCCGGTCGTGTGCGCGATTATATCAGCGACAGCGCAAGCTACAAGAAGATTTTCGAGCTGTACGAGAACAAGAGGGAAAACACGCCGCTGTTCGTGTTCAACGTAACGATGCAGAACCACGGCGGCTACGACTGGGACGGCGATGGTTACTTCGACAAGCGCATCTACCTCACCGGCGAGGAGCAGGACAAGTACCCGACGGTTGACCAGTACCTGTCGCTCGTGCGGTACAGCGACGACGCCGTGCAGGAGCTGATCAGCTACTTCTCCAAGGTGGATGAGCCGACGGCGATCGTGTTCTTCGGCGACCACCAGCCCAATCTGCCGGAGGACTTTTACAACACCCTGCTCGAGAGTCAGCGCGGCGATCTCTCGGATGCCGAACTGCGCCAGAAAAAGATGGTAACGCCGTTCTTCATCTGGGCGAACTACGACATCAAGGAGCAGACAAACATGCAGATCAGCGCGAACTATCTGTCCGCGTATGCGCTGAACGCACTCGGCTGCTCGACCTCGGGCTTTGACCAGATGCGCCTTGCCCTGCAGCAGCAGATTCCGGTGATGAACGTCAACGGCTACCGCCTGCCGGACGGCACCTGGTATCCGCAGAGCGAACAGCCGGAAAACGACCTGCTGAACGATTATCACAATGCGGAATATGCGCAAATTTTTGACGCAAAAAATCGCAGCGATGAATGGTATACACCGTAATTCCGTGCAAAATCCCCGCTTTATGTGGGGATTTTTTCTTGTAAAAAAGATACAGTTTTTCGAATTTTTTTGTTGTTCCTGATAATTTTTTAACGTTCACTTTGTAAATCTGCGTTCAGTTAACGTCGAAATGCACAAATACACCTTCTTGTTTATGTGCAAGTATCCAAAGTGCGAAAAAAGTAAAAAAAATGCTTTGCTATAGCTCTTATATAGTGTTAAAATAACTTTCGGACAAGCGGCAACGCGGTTTGCCCATTTAACAGATCTTCAGTCCTTCGATTGACGGTCTTGTTTTTTGGGATCTTGCGGGCACGCGCACGCAAGCACAAATCGGTGCTGTACATTCACGAAGTTCCGGTGGATTTTGAGGGATCTCCGCCGGGACAAGAAATTTTTACAAGGGGAGAAAAAGATGAACTTCGTAAACTCCATGGCGTTTACCGCGATCACCTTCGTGGCGTTCACGGCACTCGTCGCACTCATCTCGTGGTGGAAAACCCGTGGTGACAACCTCGACACGCAGGACGGCTACTATCTCGGCGGCCGCAGCCTGACCGGCCCGGTCATCGCCGGTTCTCTGCTGATGACCAACCTTTCCGCAGAACAGCTCGTTGGCAACAACGGTCAGGCAGTTCGCGTCGGCATGTCCACCATGGGCTGGGAGGTAACCTCTGCAATCGCTCTGGTAATCCTCGCATTCGTACTGATGCCGAAGTACCTGAAGACCGGTCTGACCACCGTTCCGCAGTTCTTTGAGCAGCGCTACGACGAAGGCACCCGCCGTCTGGTTTCCATCATCGTACTGCTCAGCTACGTTGTAATCATGCTGCCGAACATCCTGTACGCAGGCGCACAGGTATTCGTAAACATCTTCGGCATTGACAAGATGTTTGGTATTTCCCGTTTCGCAGCAATCGCAATCGTATGTGTTGCAACCGCAATCATCGGTTCTATCTACGCCATCTTCGGCGGCCTGAAGGCAATCGCACTGTCCGACTCCATCAACGGCCTCGGCCTGATCGTCGGCGGCCTGCTGGTTCCGGTATTCGGCTTCATGTTCCTGTCCGGCCAGCTCGGCGGCGACGGCTCCTTCGTGGACGGCTTCGACAAGTTCCTGCACACCAATCCGTCCTACCTGAACGCCATCAACGAGGTTAACACCCCGGAGCCGTGGCTCCCGTGGCCGCTGCTGTTCACCGGTCTGCTGGTCAACAACATGTACTACTGGGCAACCAACCAGTCCATCATCCAGCGTACCTTCGGTGCTAAGAACCTGAAGGAAGCACAGAAGGGCGCCGTATTTGCAGGCTTCCTCAAGATCATGACTCCGCTGATCATCGTTGTTCCGGGCGTTATCTGCGCACTGGCTTACCCGGGCATGGACTGGGGTTCCGGCGACTCCGCTTACCCGATGCTGGTAGCAGAGGTTATGCCGAAGCCGATCCTGGGCTTCTTCGCTGCTGTAATGTTCGGCGCGATCCTGTCCTCCTTCAACTCGGTACTGAACTCCGCATCCACCATCTACGCACTCGATATTCACCGTCCGCTGTTCAACCCGACCGCTTCCGATGCACGCATGGTTAAGATCGGTCAGAACTTCGGTACTGTAGTAGCAGTTGTTTCCACCATCATGTCCCCGTTCATGCTGTACATGGGCGGCATCACGAGCTTCGTAAACTCTGCTTTCGCTGCGTTCAACACCCCGATCTTTGTTTGCCTGCTGTGCGGCTTCTTCTGGAAGAAGGTTCCGGCTATCGCTGCTAAGATCGTCATCCCGGTTCACGTTGTACTGTACTTCATTCTCCAGTTCGGTCTGCGCAACGTAATCCCGGCACTGAACAACATCCACTACCTGTACTTCACCGCGATCCTGTTCGTATTCGATATGCTGCTGATGTGGGTAATCGTTAAGAAGCATCCGCGTGCAACCGATTTCGAGCTGAAGGACGTAGGCGCTGTAGATCTGACCCCGTGGAAGAACGGCAAGATCTGGGCTACCGTTACCCTGCTGATCATGGTTCTGGCTTATGTAATCTTCTCTCCCCTTGGCTTCGGCAAGAGCGAGAAGACCACCTACCAGAACTACCTCGAGAATCAGACCACTGCTTCTGTTTCCGATTCTGTTCAGTAATGCAACTCAAAACGACCGTCGAAAGACGGTCGTTTTTTTATACCTGTCCCCTATGCAAATCCGCAAAAACGTGCTATGCTAATACTAAGGCGAGAATGCCCGTACAAGGAGGAATCACCATGAAGGAACACTATAAGGGTATCGGCCATATTGCGATCTACACCGTAGATATGGACCAGAGCATTGCATTTTACGAGATGATCGGCGGCAGTGTATTCAAGCGCGACGGCGTAGAGACGCCGGAGGGCCTGAAGAAGCTGGCACTCGTTGAATTCGGCGGCTTCCTGCTCGAGCTGATCGAGCCGCCCGCAGGCACGCTCGTGCCGTCTGGCGAAGGCAGCATCCCGCACTTTGCCGTTTACGTTGACGACCTCGACAAGACCGCGGCTGACCTCAAGGCGGCAGGCGTTATCAGCTTCACCGCACCGGAGAAGAAGGTGCTGCCGAATACCTTCGGCGGCCTCCAGAACTGGTTCTTCACCGGTCCGTCCGGTGAGCAGATCGAGCTGCTGCAGATGCTGTAAAAAAGAACTCCTCCCGTCTGAAGCGATGGGAGGAGTTCTTTTATTCTATACCGGTACCGCAGGGCGGGCTGAGCGCAAGAATAGCGCCATTTCCCCTTTCCCATTCTCCATTCAGCATACTTGAAACCGCAAAAAAGCTCCCAACCTCACGGTTGGGAGCTTTCGTAAACCTAAAGCGAGTTTATCGCGCGCTATTAATAGTGGCGGGACTCGAACAGGTGATCCTCGATGCGCTTGCGGGCAGCCTGAACCTCAGCCTTCTGAGATACCTCAGCTACGCCTACACGCCACCAAGCCTCGTAGCCTGCGGACATGGTCTTCGGCAGAACCTTCATGTCGATCAGGGTGGAAACGGTCTGCTTCTTGGAATCCTCGATTGCAGCCTTCAGCTCGTCAAGAGTCTTAACGGTGTAGGTCTTGCAGCCGTAAGCAGCGCCGATTGCAGCGTAATCTACCTGGATTACCTTGCCCTTGTGTACGCCGTTGGTTACGCCTTCCTCAAGCATGTTCTTCTCGGTGCAGATGGAAGCGTTGCCGTTGGAAACCTCGAGGTTGTTGATGCAGCCGAAGGAAGCGTTATCGAACAGCATTACGTTGATCTTGTGGCCCATCTGAACAGAGGTGATCAGCTCAGAGTGCAGCATGTCGAAGGAACCGTCGCCGCACATAGCGTAAACTTCCTGATCCGGGCAAGCGATCTTAGCGCCCAGAGCGGAAGCAACCTCGTAACCCATGCAGGAGTAACCGTACTCCATGTGGTAGGTGTTCTCCTTGCGGGCACGCCACAGACCCTGCATGTCGCCCGGCAGAGAGCCTGCTGCAGCACATACGATAGCGTTGTCATCGATCATGTGGTTGATGGTGCCCAGAACGGTGGTCTGGCACAGCTTGCAGCCGGTATCCTCGATGTACTTCTCAACGCACTCACGGTTGTCGTCGTTGCACTCCGGGGTGAAGTGCTCCTTGTCGGTGTACTCAACCTTATCCAGACGCTCAACCTCAGTCCACCACTCCTTGCGCAGAGCAGCAACTTCCTCAGCGTAAGCCTTGTCGGTGTGGTAGCCGATCTTAGCCAGCTCCTCGCCGATTGCGGTCAGAGCCTCGTTTGCGTCAGCAACGACCGGAGTAGCATCCATCTTGTAAGCCTGGAACTCAGACGGGTTGATGTTGACGAACTTAGCGTCGGTGCGGTACAGCCACTTGGAAGCAGTGGTAAAGTCGGTGTAACGGGTGCCAACGCCGATTACAACGTCAGCCTCGTGCGCCAGCTTGTTTGCAGCGATGCCGCCGGTGGTGCCCAGACCGCCGAGGTTCAGCTCGTGATCCCAAACAACAGCGGACTTGCCGGCCTGGGTCTCGCCGAATGCGATGCCGAAGTCCTCAGCGAACTTCTTGAATACCTTGTGTGCCTCAGCATAACGAACGCCGCCGCCGCAGATCAGGAGCGGCTTCTTTGCGTTCTTGATGACCTCAACAGCCTTGTCCAGAGCATACTTGGTAACCGGACGGCGGTCGATGCGCCATACACGCTTCTTGAAGAAGTCAACCGGGTAATCGTATGCTTCAGCCTGAACGTCCTGCGGCAGAGAAATTGCAACAGCACCGGTGTTAGCGGTATCGGTCAGAACACGCATAGCGGAGATCATGTCGGTCATAACCTGCTCCGGACGGTTGATGCGGCCCCAGTACTTGGTAACAGCCTGGAAAGCATCATGAGCGGAGATGGACAGGTTCTGCGGCTGCTCCATCTGCTGGAGAACCGGGTCCGGCTGACGGGAAGCGTAGATGTCGCCCGGCAGGATCAGAACCGGAATGTTGTTAGCGGTTGCGGTTGCAGCAGCGGTAACCATGTTGCAAGCGCCGGGGCCTACGGAAGAGGTGCAGGCGAAGATGGACTTGCGGCGCATCTGCTTAGCGTAGCCAACTGCAGCCAGAGCCATGCCCTGCTCGTTCTTGCCCTGGTAAACAACCATGTCCTTGAGCTCCTGCTCAACGCCGTTAGCGAAGCCAACTACGTTGCCGTGGCCCGGCAGCATGAAGATGCCCTTAACGAACTTGTGCTCCTGCTCGTTGCCATCCATATCAATGTAGCTGATATACTGGTTCTCGAGGAAGCGAACGAGTGCCTGAGACGCAGTCAGACGAACGGTTTCCATATGAATCATGTTGGAAATCCTCCTAAATAGAATACAAATAATGATGAATCAAAGCCAGTCTCCAACAAGCCTTGACTTAGCACCCTCCCTCTCCAAAAGGAGGGGCAAGGGAACCATAGGTTCCCAAACGCACGAGACAGGTCTCGTGCCTGCCGCGCGCACGCGGCAGATGCAGTTCCTTATCAAAGTCCAGCTCCGCCGGACTTTGATACCACTGCCTGCGCCGTGGCGGCGCAGCCACCTTTGCCGTGCAAAGGTGAGAGGGGTATCGCCAAAAGTTTCTACGGAACTTTTGGCGTATATAGGGGAGACGGAGTCGCTCCTATATACGGCAATCAGTTGCCGCTCGGGCAGTGCCAGATATGATCGTTGGCATCGTCCTCAAGCAGCCACAGGTGCTCCTCGTCGTCGATGCGGGTCTTGTCCCACGGATCGCCCGGCAGATGACGGATGCCCCATGCGTAGCAGCAGGAGTAACCCGGTGCGGTTACCTGAGAGTGCATCTTGTCGGTGATGATAGCCAGACCGTTGTGATGGGTCTCGTAAATCTCGCCGTTGCCCCAGCCTGCACCGAAGCCCATCGGCTTGTCGAAGCGGTAGAAGTAGCACTCCGGCTGCGGATGATGATGCGGCGGGTAAGAGGACCACTTGCCCGGCAGGTTGACAACCTCGCCCAGTACCATGTTGGAGTACGGCGCGTTGTCCAGATCGAAGCAGGTGCGTACATCACGCTTGATGCAGCCCATCAGCTCGCCCTTGTTGCCGCGTGCCCAGGTATCGGTGTCTTCCGGCTTGTACATCTTGCTCGGGAAGGTCTTTTCGTTCAAAGTCTTCTGGATGTAGATGTTGCACGGACCGTGTGCGATGATCTCGAACTTTACGCCCTTGCAAACGTGCAGGCAGGACGGGTTGTAATCGAACGGATTCGGACGGTCTACGTCGTAGGACTCATTCTCCCACTTGATGGTGCACTTGCCGTCGAATACCAGTGCTGCAACTTCCTTCTCAGGCTCCTCGCAGCTCCAGGTGTCGCCGTCTTCCATCACGAGGAGAGCAACGTCCATCATGGCATCCTTGCCGATGCCTTCGTCAAGACGGATGTACTCGTTGTATCCGCGCTTGACCTGCTTATCCATGTACATAGGAATTCCCTCCAAAAAATAATTTTTTGGTGCGGTGACCGGTATATCCCACCCGATCACGCAGATTCAGCTGTGCAAAACAGCCTATCTATTATCATTATACCACGCCATAACAGCCAGTTTCAACCACTCATTGAACGGATTCGGCGCGGTGCGGAAAGGCTTTGTCATTCAGCACAAAAATCCGAGTGGATTTTCTCGCAAATGATACAACAAAAATACGATTGGTTTGTATCGCACTCTTGCCTTCCTTTCCTTTTTCATCTATAATTATAGCAGATATTCAAAGGATTGCTTGCAATTTCTTCAGCAGTAATAACACGATTTTAAGGTATGCACGCAGCGCGTGCATCAGAAAGGATTTTCGCCATGGATGCAGCCCGCCGAGAAAAAAAAGAGCACGGCACACTTGCGTTTCCGTTCCAGATCTACCCCGCGCTGGACGGCAGCGAGGCCGATGACAGCGATTTTATCCCCTATCACTGGCACCCGGAGCTGGAGATCATCACGGTGGACGCGGGCCACGTTTCGCTCACCATCGCCGACCACACCTACGAGGGCACCCACGGCGATGTGTTCTTCGCCGCCGGTGAGGAATTGCACGAAATTCGTGCCGCCGGACGGGAAAATCAATTCCGCTCGTTCGTGTTTGCGGCGGATTTCCTGCAGTTTTCGCGCGCCGACCAGAGCGAATTCGCGCTGCTCGCGCCGCTCGCGGAGGGACGGCTGCGGTTCGACACCTGCATCCGCGCCGGTGAACCCGGGCAGAACGAAATCCGTACGCTGCTCGCACAGATTGTGCGCGCGTGGCAAGTACAGGCGCCCGGCTGTCAGCTTGCCGTGAAAGCCGCGCTGCTCGGCATTGTGGCCGTGTGCGCGCAGTACGACAGACTCATCGGACATCAAATGCGCCCGGGCGCGGACTACAAGGCGCAGCAGCTGAAGGAGATCGTCGGCTACCTCGGTGAGCATTTCACCGAACCGCTCTCGCTGCCGGCGGTTGCAGCAGAATTTGGGCTTTCACCTCAGTATTTCAGCACCTTTTTCCGGGATAATTTCGGAAGGACCTTCACCCAGCATATCAATTCCCTGCGAATCGAGCAGGCGGCGCGTCTGCTCCGTGAGACCGATCTGCCGGTCATGGAGGTCGGGTTTCGCGTTGGATTTGATAATTTCAGCTATTTTATCAAGCGGTTTCGGCTTGTGTATGGCGTTTCGCCGTCGCATTATCGAAAAAACAGTTTAACTTAAACACGAGACTTGTTTTCTGCACCGGCTGACCGGGGCACACGAACTGCGGCAGCGGGTTCGCCCTGACAGGGCGGCTCCTTTTCTGCACCGGAAAGCCGGGGTGCGCGAACTGCGTCAGCAGGTTCGCCCGAACGGGGCGGCTCCTTTTCTGCACCGGCTGACCGGGGTGCTCGAACTGCGTCAGCGTGTTCGCCCCTAACGGGCGGAGAGTTTTTCGCTGAACCTCAGCGGGGGATTCGCCGTCTGCGGACGGCGGGACGTTGCGGCACCCGCCGCGGGGGCAAAGAGGAAGGGACACCTGCGGTTTCCCTTCCTCTTTGAACTCCTAC
>OGYG01000161.1_pt1 | contig 75560 bp, 84 predicted proteins | sample 1576481 | NCBI WGS metagenome assembly OGYG01 (sample SAMEA3541497, study PRJEB24748) | human gut metagenome | biome: human gut; feature: human-associated habitat; material: faeces | place: China | collected 2012 | reverse complement strand
ATCCAAGAATAGGATCACATTACAATAATCCATCATTTGGATATGGAGGATATTGCTTACCTAAAGATACAAAACAATTATTAGCTAACTATGCAGATGTACCACAAAACTTAATAGAAGCAATAGTAGAAAGTAACAGAACAAGAAAAGATTTCATAGCTGATCAAGTATTAGAAAAAGCAGGAGCATATGAATCAAATGATGCATATAGTCAAGAAAAAGAAAATGAAGTCGTTGTAGGTGTATATAGACTTACAATGAAATCAAACAGTGATAACTTCAGACAATCATCAATCCAAGGAGTTATGAAAAGAATCAAAGCTAAAGGAGCTAAAGTAATCGTTTATGAACCAACATTAGAAGATGGAAGTACATTCTTTGGAAGTGAAGTAGTCAACGATTTGAATAAATTTAAAGAACTTAGTCAAGCAATCATAGCGAATCGCTATGATAGTTGTTTAGATGATGTAGAAGAAAAAGTATATACAAGAGATTTATTTAGAAGAGATTAATGATGAATATACCACATGAAAAAATTAATCTTTTAATTATAGGTAATGGTTTTGATAAAGCGCATGGATTACCTACAGGTTATAATGATTTTTTAGATGCATTAAATACGGATTCAAATTTTTATAAATATATGAAAAAAGAGCATGAAGAAAAAATTAAAATCTTTAAAAATTCTTTGGATATTGGTTTAGTAAACTATTTAAAGAAAACTAAAAATAAAAAAGGATGGATTGATTTTGAAAATGAAATAAAGGATATTATTTTTTCTGTTTGTAATTTTACAAATATATTAACAAAAACTGCAGGTGTATTAGACAAAGAAATAAAATATTCCATTGAAACAATAAATCGTGCTAGTTTTTCTTCTTTTTTGTTTTATGTAGAAGAAAATAGTATACACTATTTCAAATATGCATCATTAAGAAGTTTATCAGAAAAAGATTTGTCAATTTTTTATAGTATTGTTCATCGTGAAATAGAATCCTTGATTAGTTTATTTAAAGAGTATATTGTGTGGGTTAATTTAACGTGTACGGATAATTTGGAGCCAATAAATTTATTTTATACGATTCATATAACAAATATATTAACTTTTAATTACACTGATACATATCAAATTATATATAATCCAATAAAAAGAGAAAAAATAAATGATGATAAAATTTGTTGGGTTCATGGTAGAGTATTCTTTGATAGTAGTGGTGATATTGTTATGGGATCTGGAAGTGATTACTATGATAGAAAGTATGAGGATTTTTTAGATTTATTTAAGTTTTATCAAAAATATAAATATCATACGGATACTAAATATTTACATTGGCCTGATTGTTATATAGATAATATAGATTATTTTGATAATATTTTTATTTTTGGACATTCCTTAGATCCTACTGATGCTGAAATTTTAAAACCATTTTTAATTAGTGAAAGTAATATCAGGATATATTATAGAGATGAAGATGAAAAGTTCCAATTTGAAAAAAATCTTCTTGCTATTTTAGATAAAGATTTATTTATGGAAAAATTAAGTGGTGAAAATCCAAAAATTAAATTTATTAACTTTGAAAAAAATATGTAACAGGATTGAAATAACTATTTTATATCTAAGATACTTATGACAATAGATAACAAATGTCATAAGTATCTTTTTATATTAAAAAAATATCATCAAAATGAAGGAGTGATAGTATATTTAATGAAAATATTATTTTGGAATACGTATAGAAATGAAAATATTAATAGCTATGTTTTAGACTTAGTGAATAAATATGAAGTCGATATATTATTACTTGCTGAATATAGAAGTGATATTGAGAAACTAGATTTATTATTAAAAAATTCTAATCAGGCATTAGTAAGGTGTAATACAATTGGATGCAATAGAATAGAAATTTGGTCAAATTATAGTGGTATGAGTTCAGGATTACAAACGGATTATTATTCGTTACAAGTTGTAAAAAATGAACTTATTATTTGTGGAGTACATTTATTTTCAAACTTACGAGGGGATAAAAGCTATGAAAGGCTAGAAAAAGCTAAGGAAATAAAGAATGATATAGCTGAATTAGGAGAAGTGGAAAACACTAAAAAAGCGGTAATTATAGGTGATTTTAATGGAATGCCTTATGAAGAAGCATTTTTATTTGCTAATGGGTTATTTGGCTTGCCTGTTTTGAATCAATATGATAAAAATACTAAAAAAGTAAATGGGACAGAATATACAAAATATTATAATCCAATGTGGAATTTCTTTGGTGATTTTAATTATCCGCCAGGTACATATTATTCTGATCAATCATCATTAAATTCACCTATGTGGTATATCTTTGATCAAGTCATAATGAGTAAAGAGGTAATACCTTTTTTTAAACAGAACAAAATAGAAATAATTACAAATGGTCTAAAGGATAAAAAAGGATATCCAAATAAAAAAATAAGTGATCATTTTCCAATCGTTTTAGAATTAGAGGAGGATATAATTCATGAATAAAAATAGCTTTAATTTTGAATTAGAGAGTAAAGAAATACCGTTTGATGTTATAAAAGAAGCAATATCAATTATTGATATCGCCTCACGTAATTATGTGTCGGCGAATATCGTAGAATATAACGGAAATATTGATTCTTATATTAGACGTTCTTCTGCTGCTTCAATTGCTGAAGTTATGAATTCAAAAAAAGAAATTGATATTCAAACTGATTTGGGAGAAATTGATTATCAAGAATTCAAATATGAAGTATGTTTAACTGTTAAGGGGTTAGATAATTATAAGTATAGAATGTTTTTTGTAAGATATGGTTCAATTTCATATCCTGTTACAATTGTTTTAAATAGAGATATTGCAGAAAAAAGTCTTGGAAAAACGCAAACAAAATATTTTATTTCTAATGAGGATAATTTAAGAGATATGTTAAATGAAATTATTAATTCTTCGTATATTTTTAGCATTGTACAAAGTTTAATAAATGAAGCATTAAGAAGAGAGAATAAGGATAATTAAAGAGGAAAAATATGAAGAAAAAGCAATTATTATTAGCTCTATACTAAGATTAATGATTATAGTTGCAATGTTTTTATTGCCATTTATTATAAATTATATTTACTCAATAGACCTACATATTAGTTTTTTCAAACATTCTTATGAAAGAAATCAATTATTACTGTTTTATTCAAGTTTTCTTTCTGTTTTAGCAACATTATTTTTAGGTGAAGTATCTGTTTATCAAGCGTTACAAAATAATAAAAAGAGTAAAGAAATTGATGAATTAAAGACTGAGATTGCTAATTGCTATCTTTCCATGATAGAAAATAACGATAGGCCACAATTTAGTATAAACCTTTCATCAATGGGAGGTTTATATTCAAACTTAGGAATAACAATTCAAAATGTATCAAAAGTTATTGCTTCAGAAATAGAGCTAATAAAGTTTACAATAACGTATGATGGAAATTCTAAAAATTATAATGTTGATTAGCAAACAAAAAATATATTAGGATCTAAGGAATCAATACTTAAATATAAAAATATTTTTACAAAGGAAGAAGAAAATATTGTTTCTTTCACTTTAGAATTTAGCTGTAGAAATGAAAGAGGAAGACAATATTTTTTCGAAGCAAAAAAAGAAGTTAAAATTTCTAAAAATGATTTAGATCAATCACAATGGGAAATTGAATGTCTAAAGAACCAATAATAAAAATTTGATTATAAATAAATAGTAAAAAAGTCTATGTAATAGATATTTATTTTTTTATGATACTAGAAAGTATAATTAGTAAAAAATATATGCTAATTAGGGTTATTAAGATTTTAATTACACAATTTTATATTATACGAGAAGGTGATGTTATCAATGATAAATCTAAAAAAAGATGAAGAAAAAAATGAGAATAAAAATCAAACATATGGGATAATAACTATTAAAGATAAAATTCATAATTCAAAAGAAGGATTTATGTACCTCATTTCTTTGTATAATCAAGCAAAATCATATAATACAGTTACATATGATTTTTCTAATTGTAAATATATGAGTTTTATTTGTTTGGTTATTTTTAAAATGTGTGTTGATAGATTAGAACTACAAGATCATAAAAAAATATTTATTATTTTAGGGGATGATAAAAATAAAGTTGGAATAAAAGAAATAGAAAACTTATCTAAAGAAAATAAAGATGATTTTTTATTTCTTAGTAATTATTCTGATAAACAAAGAGATATGCCATTGGACGATTTAGAAAGATATGAAAAAGTAATAAATAATAGCTTTTTATATACTAGATTAGAACAAATTGTTGGAGAACTGGTTGGTAATGTAATTACTCATTCTAATGATGGAATTGATTATGGGCAATATAAAATGTATTTTGGGATTAGAGTGACATCTAAATTGATTCAAATTATTGTATCAAATAATGGAAAATCATTTAGTGAAGTTATATTTAATAGTGAAAAGTCTAAACAAAATGAATATGATGTATCTTATAAAGATAGCCGATTTATTAATACAGCTCTACAACCTAAATTTACAACTAGACCAAATAATGTAGGCGGTTTAGGATTAAGCGTTATGGATAATTTAGTTAGTGACTATTTTGGTAAAATTGAAATTATTTCAGGAAAAGCATATTTTTGTAAGGAATACAAGGATGAATATATAAAAATAATAGATGATTTATTATATCCAATACCTTGTACAGTCGTCTTTATTGAAATAGAAAAAGAAAACATAAATGATAAAGAATTGCAATCACTTGTTGATTTAACAATGCTTAATTCGATGTTAATATGAGGATAGAAAAATGTGTATTTTTTGTTTTTTAGATAAACAAAACCAAAAAGTTTTAAGAAAAAAAGCGGAAGCTTTATCAAATAGTTATGAACAAAGTTTAGATATATATAAGAAAATATATATAGAAGATTATAAAAAAGAACTAAATAAAAATATTTGTATTGAATATACACGATTAAAAGCTCAAAAAGATTGTATAAAAGAAATAGATATTAATAAAATAGAAAAAGTCTTTGATGTTTTCAAAGATGTATATATATCTTGGATTAATAATAATACTTCTAATTCAAAAGAAAAAGTACTTAATTTTTTTAAAGAAAATAATTTGTTAGAAGAAATAGATTTAAATAATGTGTTAATGTTTAGAGCAAGAAAAAGTGAGGAAGAACTAAAATCTATAGATATGTTACATATCCCTTTTACAAAGAGATTTTTAATAAAAAATCAAAGATATAGTTTATCAGGACGCCCAATGTTGTACTTAGGTTTTACACCCAAATATATTTTTAAAGAAATTAATTGTAATTATGAGAATTCAGTTTATATTTCAGGATTCTATTTAAAAGAAGATTGTCATTTAAAAGTTTTTGATTTTAGATATAATTTAAGTTTTTTAATAAATGATGAACTTGATCCAATTTTTAATAAACAAGAAAAAGAAACATTAAATAAAAATAATTTTGAAGTAGAAATAATAAGGTCCATTGCTGCGTCCATTTGTAGTTTTGAAAAAAAAGGTAAGTATTTTAGTGAAGAATATGTTCTTCCACAAATAGTATCCGAAGTAATATCTGATGAAAAGTATGATGGATTATTATATACATCATCTAAAACAGTGGAAAGTAGTAAAATTTCTCCATTTATCGATGCTAACTTAGTATTGTTTACAAAATATGATAAAAATAGAATTTATGATCCTTTATATGCATATGATAATGATATTATACAAAAAATGTTTATAACAAATCCTGTAAACATTCTTGACTTTAAAGGTGAAAAATATAATACTTTTTTTGATATGAGGGAAATCAAAGATAGATTAACAGAGTTTATTATGGAAATTCCTGGGAGTATGTTAAAAGAAGCAATTTTAAACGTGGAGACTAAACACTATGCTGAAGAAACTTTAGAAAAAGAAATCTTTTTTTTGATTATTTATGAAATATTACTTAAATATGAAAAGGGGAGAATAGAACTATATGGGAAAAATAAAGATTTATGAAATAATTAATAACAATAATAGATTTGAATATCCAGAAGATGCTAATAAAGTTTATAAAGCAATGGAAAGGGTATACTTCAATGAGGATATTATTATGGACTTTTCAAATATAACTTATACTATTACATCTGCAATTAATAATTCTTTAGGTGTTTTTATAAAAAAATACGGATATGAAAATGTTATGAAGAAAGTTAGAATATCAAATATAGAAAATGATAATTTAAAATATCCAATAACTCTTTCCATACAAAAAATGGATGAAAAACATGAGGAAGAAATAGAAAGTAAATCAATAAAATTATATGATTATTTTAATAAAAATGAATTGAACAAAGAAGATGGTAATAAATTAAAAAATCATATTATAGAAATTTATAAAATAGGTGAAGTAGTTTTATTGAATTTTGACAATATTGCTAAAATAACTAAAGAATTTTTCAAAAATGCAACAAGTGAACTTTTTAGCAAATATGATAAAGATCAATTAAAAGAAAGCATACTAGTTTCAAATATACAAAATAAAGAAATTAGCAAAATTATTGAAGATGTTTTATATAATAAATAAATTAACCCAGGAGGTGACAACACATTGCTTAATAGTCAAACATTATGTTTTGAGTGGTTAAGAAGTAAGAAGGAAGATGTAAAACCATCTACATATGATAAATATGAGATGATTATCAATAATTATTTAATAAGTTTTTTTGATCATAATTCATTAGAACAATTAAATATAAATATTATCAAAGAATACTTGATGAAATTACTTAATAAAGGATTATCATCAAGTGTAGTAAAAACAATCAAAAATGTCTTAAAAGCAATCTATACAACCTATGAAAATCAATATGGTTTCAACCATATTGATTTTTCATTACTCAAAATAGAAGAAGAAAAGAAAGAAACAGAATATCTAACAAATAAACAATTTAAACAATTACATCAATACTGTTTAAATAAAAACAATGATATTTGTTTAAGTATTTTACTTGCGATGGATACAGGAATGATGATTGGAGAAATTGTTGCTTTAAAAGTAAGTGATATAGATTTAGAAAATCAACTAATTCATATAAGTAAAAGAGCCCAAAGAACTAAAAATGATGATATAGGATCTAAAACGATTTATGAAGTTTATGATGTAGAATGGCCAATGTTAAGAGATATAACAATTCCAAAGGAGTTGTTTTTTTATTTACAAGAATATTTAAAGGATAAAGAAAGTGATTGTTATTTAACATCTAATTTATATGTTGTCAGTGAAGTGACTAAACTACAAAGAGGATTGGATCGTATTGGAAGTAAGTATGGATTTAAAACAACTTTTAAAGATTTAAGGAATATGTATAAGGAAAGATGTTTAAAAAGTTGTATGGATATGAATATATTGATGGAGTTATTAGGTGTTCAGTCACTTAAACTTAATCTACCTGAAAATTATAAAAGTTCTAATGAAGAAAAGAAAAGACAAGTAAACAAACTGTAGGCAATGGAAAATCCATTGCCTATTTTTGTTTATTATAGGTATTAATAAAGGTGTTTAAGGAGATGAGTTGGATGAAAGAAATAGAAGTAAAAGATTTAATCAAATATATTAATCCTTTTAAAACCAGCTATTGCTAGTGATGGAAAAGAAACTAATGGGCTGACAATTGGTTGGGCTGGATTTGGTGTTTTATGGAGAAAACCAATGGCTACAGTTTATGTACATAAAACACGTTACTCTAAACATATTTTTGATCAAGCTAAATATAATTCTATATGTTTTATGGATCAAGAACATAAAAATCAATTAGGTTAGTTTGGATGTGTTTCTGGTAGAGATGAAAATAAAATGGAAAAGTGTGGAACGACTGTTAATAATGAAGATGTTGCTCCTTATTTTAAAGAGAGTTCAGTCGTTATTTTATGTAAGGTTATGGGTAAAAGTGATTTTGATCAAAAGAGTGTTGATGAAAATGTTTATGAGTGGTATCAAAAAGAAGGTGTTCATAGTCAATACTATGGAGAAATTGTCAAGGTATTGGTTAAAGACTATAAGTAAAACTTATAGTCTTTATTAATAAATAAGGACTATGATTATCTTGTGAAAATGTTATCATATTACTGTAAAATAGGAGGAAGAATCAATGGGTAAATTATTATTAACTGGTGTTGATGGTAACTTAGGTCAATTAGCTGCTGATGTTTTATTAACACTAGAACCAGTAGAAAACTTAATTTTTTGTGGATATAGTGAAGAATCACTAAAGAAATATGCTGAAAAAGGAATTGAAACACATGTCACAAACTTTAATAATCCAGATGGATTAGCTGAAGCTTTTAAAGGAGCAGATGCTCTAGCATTGATTTCTATGCCATTTGTTGGTGCTAAAAGACAAAATGCGCATAAAAATGCAGTAGATGCTGCTAAAGCTGCAGGTGTTAAACAAATTATTTATACATCTTTAGTTAATGCGGATGATGAAACAAATCCATCAGTAGAAAAGAAAGATCATATTTATACTGAAAAATATATTCAAGAAGTTGGTTTAGATTATCAATTTATGAGAAATTCTCAATATGCTGAAGCAATGGTCACAAACTACTTTACTTATGCACATATGAATGCACCACTTACAAATTCACAAGGTGATGGTTTAATGGCTTACATTTCACGTAAAGACTGTGCGAAAGCATTAGCTTATGCTTTACATAGATCAAATGAATTCCATCAAAAAGTATGGAACATCAATGGTCTAGAATTAATGACAATTTCAACATTCTGTGCTATTGGAGATGTCAGTACAGGAAATCATGTTCCATTTGTGAATGTTACAGATGAAGAAAACTATCAAATTTGGGATGCTATGGGTGTTCCTAGAACAACAGATGGTGTATTCCAAAAAGATTCAGAAGCACCATTTTCATCAGATGGAATGGTTACATTTGCTCAAGCAATTAGAGAAGGTAAAATGGATATTCATACAAAAGACTTTGCTGAACTTACAGGAGATACACCTATTTCAGTAAGATATATGTTTGATCATCAAGAAGAATTCCAAATTGGTGAAAGACATTCTCAAGATAAATAAGATATCTAATAAAAGTGAATCGATAAAGGATTCACTTTTATTATGCTCAAAAATAAAGTTTAATAATTCTATAACGAATAAATATTTTACATGTATTTAACAAAATTAAACAAATGATTTAATAAATTATAAAAAATATAAATATGATAAAATAGCTATAAGGTGGTGAGATATATGCTATTAGATTTTAAAGTAAAAAATTATAAATCATTTCAACAAGAAGTTTCATTTTCTATGATACCAGCACCTAAACAAAAAGGATTGGATTATAGTGTTTTTGAGAAAAAAATAGATAATAAAAGAAAAAAAGCAATTTGTTCATCTGTTATTTATGGTCCTAATGCAGCAGGAAAAACCAATATTATTGGAGCAATGGATACGATGCGTGCTATTGTACTTAGAGGACATATTTTAAATATTGATGAATCTTCTATCAATGAAGCAGCAAATTGTTTGGAGTTAATACCAAATAATAAATTAAAAGAAAGAAAACCTGTTTGTTTTTATATTTCATTTATTGAAGATAATTATTGTATTGAATATTCATTTTCAATGAATATAGGTTTCTTTTTAGAAAAAAGTTTTCAAAGAGTAATTATAGATGAAAAATTATGTATTAATGATCATTTGATTTTTAATAGAAAAGGCAATCATGTTGATTTAAAATATACAAAGAAATTAGCAGATTTATTTATGGTAAATGCAGATACATTTAACAGGATGAAAGATATTGTTGATGCCAGTCTTAATTCTACAGAGTTATTTTTAATGAATGGTTTTAAACTCATCCTTTCTAGAAAAATAGTAGATTTGATTCAACAGTGGTTTAAAAATAAATTTATGGTTATTTATAAAGCAAATGCAATTGAAGTTATTCGTAGATTTGAAGATACAAACTCGCCAGGATTTTATGTTGAAAAGACCACTAATGAAGCAGCCAAAATATTTGGTTTGAATTCTAATGCAATTGGATATATGGTATCCGATGATGATCATCAAACAAAATTATGTTCAATTTTAAATGATGAAAATAATCAGGAAAAAATAATTATTAATGCAAAGATTTTTGAATCCTATGGAACCATTCGTTTTATTAATCTATTTCCTTTAGTATTAAAAGCAATTTATACGGGAGGAACATTAGTTATTGATGAATTTGATGCTTCTATTCATCCAATGGCGTTAATGAATATTATTAATATTTTTCATGATGATGAAATTAATATTCATCATGCACAATTGATTTTTGATAGTCATAATCCAATTTTCTTAAATTCTAACTTGTTTAGAAGGGATGAAATAAAATTTGTTGAAAGAAATGAAGAAAATGATTTGAGCGATTTATATTGTTTATCAGATTTTAAAACAGCAGGGAAAAATGGTGTTAGAAAAAATGAAGATTATATGAAAAATTATTTTATTTCTCAATATGGAGCAATATGTGATATTGATTTTTCACCAATATTTAAAGAATTGATTTCAAAAGGAGATAACTGATATGGAAAGAAAGTTAACAAAAAAGTATCACTTCAGTGTCGAAGGGGAAACTGAAAAATGGTATCTTGATTGGTTAAAAGATAATATAAATCAATGTAATCGTTCTAGATATAAAGTAGTTATGGATTGTAAAGTAGAAAAAGATCCTTATAAACGTGCAAAAAAATGGTTATTACAAGCAAAACAGAAATTTGGCATTTATCTGATTACGAAAGTAATGATTGTTTTCACGTTCAACAATTTCATCATACTATTGATCATTTAAAAAAAGCTTCTTGTATTAAAAATATTACTTATAAATTTGGATATAGTAATTTTACTTTTGATTTGTGGATGATTCTTCATAAAATGGATTGTAATAAAATGATGATAGATAGGAAACAATACATCACGATGATCAATAAGGCTTATAATAAGAAATTTAAGAGTATGGATGATTATAAACATAAAGATCACTTTCATAGTTGTTTACAACAACTTAACATAGAAGATGTTAAAAAAGCAATCAAACGCTCAAAAAATATCATGTCTTCAAATAAAGAAAAGGGTTATGTTATAAAAAATTATAAAGGTTATCAATTTTATAAAGAAAACCCGTCTTTGATGATATGGAAAGTCATTGAAAAAATATTTCAAGATTGTCATTTGTAATTAAATAAATATATTGAAAATCCATTTTATCTACTTTTAATAGACATTTTTTGTGTTTTATGTCATAATACCAAAGCTACTTAAAAGAAAGGAATGACGATATGATATCAACACAAAATGTCTCATTAAGATATGGAGATAGAGCATTATTTGAAAATGTTTCTGTTAAATTTACAGAAGGTAACTGTTATGGAATTATTGGTGCCAATGGTGCTGGTAAATCTACATTTTTAAAAATCTTAGCAGGAGAAATTGAACCTAATAAAGGGGAAGTTATTATTGAACCTCATAAAAGATTATCTGTTTTAAAACAAGACCACTTTGCTTATGATAAAAATAAAGTTGTTGAAACTGTTATTATGGGTAATAAAAGACTTTATGAAATCATGCAAGAAAAAGAAAGATTATACGCAAAAGAAGATTTTAATGATGAAGATGGTATTTTACTTGGTGAATTAGAAGGTGAATTTGCGGATATGGATGGTTGGAATGCTGAAGCTGATGCTGAAACAATGCTTAATGGTTTAGGAATTACTTCTGAGTTTCATGATATGTATATGAAAGATTTAGATGGAAATCAAAAAGTAAAAGTTTTATTAGCGCAAGCCTTATTTGGTGATCCGGATATTTTATTATTAGACGAACCAACAAACCACTTGGATTTAAAAAGTATTAATTGGTTAGAAAACTTCTTGTTAAATTTCAAAAATACTGTTATTGTTGTTTCTCATGACCGCCATTTTTTAAATAAAGTTTGTACACATATTGCTGATATTGACTATAGCCGTATTCAATTATACGTTGGAAACTATGATTTCTGGTATGAATATAGTCAAATGCAAATTCAACAAGCGAAAGATCAAAATAAAAAAGCTGAAGCAAAGAAAAAAGAATTGGAAGAATTTATTGCAAGATTCAGTGCCAATGCTTCAAAAGCCAAACAAGCAACTTCTAGAAAGAAATTATTAGATAACTTAGAAATGGTCGATATTAAACCATCTCTTAGAAGATATCCATTTATTGGTTTTAAACCAGGAAGAGAAGTAGGAAATATCGTTTTAAATGTTGAAGGTCTTACTAAAGTAGTTGATGGAGAAAAACTTATTAATAATGTTTCATTCTCTATTCAACCAAATGAAAAAGTTGCTTTTGTAGGAGATGATAAAGCAACAGAAGCGTTCTTTAAAATTATTATGGGTGAAGATGAAGATTATGAAGGAGAATTTAAATGGGGTGTGACAACAAGCCAATCTTATTTTCCTAAAGATAACTCAAAATATTTTAATGACTGTGAATTATCACTTGTTGATTGGTTAAGACAATTTACAGATGGAACGGTTTATGAACAAGATTTAAGAGGATGGTTAGGAAGAGTATTATTCTCTGGAGAAGAAGCTTTAAAGAAAGCAAATGTTTTATCTGGAGGAGAAAAGGTAAGATGTATGCTGGCTAAAATGATGATGGAAGATGCAAATGTTCTTGTTTTTGATGAACCAACAAACCATTTGGATCTTGAATCAATTCAAGCTTTAAACCAAGGTCTTATTCAATTTAAAGAAAATATTTTATTTACATGTCATGACCATCAATTTGTACAAACAATTGCTAATAGAATTATTGAATTTAATAAAGATGGTATGATTGATCGTTTATCAACATACGATGAATATTTAGAATATAAAGAAGAATTAGAAACAAAATAAAGGATCCAAGAAGGATCCTTTATTCGTTTACGATATATAATGTTTTATAAGGGAAGGAAATTTGAAAAAAATTTTTTTCTAAGAAAGATGTTTAAATATTATTTATCTTTCTTGATATTATCATAATAAACAATTGTGAACTGAATATTTCTTATTAAACAAAAAAGCCTTTTTTAAAGACTTTTTTGTTTAAATAATAATTGGGAAGGGAATATGAATTTATTATTTAACGAAAGATGATTGATCTTTCATGGTTATAATATAGATGAAAACTATAATAGAACAATGGTTCAATCATGTGTTTTTATGTGATGTCATAAAATTAAATGATAAAGAAGATTGAAAAAAATTATCATTTTGGTAAAATTGTTTTAAACAATGTGAGGTGATAAAGTGGAATTACATTTTACAAAAATGGAAGGTATTGGAAATGACTATATTTATGTTGATGGGATCCATCAAGAAGTACCGATGGATGCAGAATTTATTAGCCGTATTTCAAATCGCTATTTTGGTATTGGTGGAGATGGGATGATCGTTATTTTAAAGTCTGATCAATATGATTTTAAAATGCGTATGTTCAATCTAGATGGTAGTGAAGGAATGATGTGTGGAAATGGAATTCGTTGTTTTGCTAAATTTTGTTATGACCATCATTTAACAGATAAAAAGGTTTTAAATATTGAAACAAAGGCAGGTTTACGTATTGTAGAACTTATTTTTGATGGGGATGAAGTTGTTGGCGCAAAAGTAGATATGCAAGAACCAATTTTAAATTGTAAAGACATTCCTGTTATTTTTGATCAAGAAAAAATGATTAATGAAAAAGTGATGATTGGAGATCAAGAATATGCTTTAACAGCTGTTTCTATGGGGAATCCCCATGTCATTACGTATGTTGATTCATTAGATTTTGATATTGAAACAATAGGAAAACAATTTGAACATCATCAAATATTTCCAGAATCAGTCAATACTGAATTTGTTGAAGTAATCAATGATCATTATTTAAAAATGCGTGTATGGGAAAGAGGCAGCGGTGAGACAATGGCTTGTGGAACTGGTGCTTGTGCCGTTATGTATGCAAGTTATTTGAATGGTTATTGTAAAGAAAAAGCAACAGTTGAGCTTCTTGGAGGAAAGTTAGAAATTGAACTTCAAGAGGGACATATTTTTATGACAGGTCCAGCAACAACTGTGTTTGAAGGAAAAATAAAAATATAAGGAGGAAATTTATGTTACAAACAGCAGAAGAAATTATTAAGTATATTGGTGATGCAAAGAAACAAACACCAATTAAAATGTATTTAAAAGGTGAAAATTTACCTGATACAGATGCATTCCATTTATTTGGAGATAGTCATTTTAAAATTGCTATTGGAGATTTAGATGCTATTAATGCTTACGTTGAAGAAAATAAAGATTTAATCAAAGATTCATTTATTGAACAAGATCGTCGTAATAGTGCGATTCCAATGTTAGATATGAGAAATATCAACGCTCGTATTGAACCAGGATGCTTCATTCGTGAAAATGTTTCTATTGGAGATAATGCCGTTATCATGATGGGTGCTGTTATCAATATCGGTGCTAAAATTGGTGAAGGATCAATGATCGATATGGGTGCTGTTTTAGGAGGACGTGCTGAAGTTGGAAAACATTGTCACGTTGGAGCTGGAGCAGTGTTAGCTGGTGTTATTGAACCACCTAGTGCTTCACCTGTTATTCTAGAAGATGATGTTTTAATTGGTGCAAATGCGGTTGTTATCGAAGGTGTTCATATTGGTAAAGGTGCAGTTGTAGGGGCAGGAAGTATTGTTACTCAAGATGTACCTGCTGGTGCGGTTGTTGTTGGAAATCCAGCAAGAATCATCAAGGAACAAAAAGATGAAAAAACTGAAGGTAAAACACAATTAATGGATGATTTACGTAAAATCTAGGATACGATTATGGAACAATTATTAGATCAAATAAGGACATGGCGTCGTCATTTACACGCCATTCCTGAAATCGGTTTTCAAGAATATAAAACATCAAAGTATCTTTATGAAGAATTAGAAAAAATGGGGTATCAGCCTTTAAAAATAACAGAGACGGGAATCGCTGTTTATCTTGATTTTCATAAAGAAAAAACACTTGCTTTTAGAAGTGATATCGATGCTTTAGAAATTGAAGAACAAACAGGTGTATCATTTAAAAGTACACATCAAGGAAAAATGCATGCCTGTGGTCATGATGGACATATGACAGCACTTCTTGGACTTGCTTATAAGCTAAAAGATGTTCAAGATCTACCACATAATGTTTTGCTTATTTTTCAACCAGGAGAAGAAGTGGTCAATGGGGCACCATCAATTATTAATACAGGTATTTTTGAAAAATATCATGTTAAAGGAATTTATGGTTTACATATGTTCCCAGATGTTGATGAAGGAAAAATTGCTTGTCGTAAAGGTCCTTTAATGGCTGAAAGTGGTGAATTGGATGTAACGGTTCATGGTAAAAGTGCACATGCAGGTAAGTATCATGAAGGAATTGATTCAATTGTGATTGCGAGTTTTTTGATTAGTAATTATCAAAGTATCATTTCACGAATGATTTCGCCAATGCAACCTTGTGTTTTAAATATAGGTGAAATACATGGGGGAACGGTCAGAAATATTGTGGCTAGTCAAACAAGTTTCCATGGAACACTTAGAACTTATAGTGAAGAAGTCTTTTCACGTATTGTAGAAGCAATGAAAGGGTTTAATCAAGGAATGGAACAAGCATATCATTGTCAAATTGATTTTGCCTGTCAACCTTTTAACCCACCTGTTTTAAATGATGCACATTTATATGAAGAACTTAAAAAGAATGTTGGCGCAAACTTCGAAGAACTTGAAGAGCCTGTGATGTTAGCAGAAGACTTTGCTCATTATCAAAAAGTGATTCCTGGTGTTTTCTTTTATGTGGGGACAAGATGTAAAGAATATACTTCAGGTCTACATACACCAACTTTCAATTTTCATGAAGAAGTTTTAGTACAAGCTGTTGAACTTTATGAAAAACTTGCAAGAAATGTACAATTGGGGGACTAAAAATGAATTATTATGATAGATCATTGGATGCTTTAATGCATGCCTATGGAAGATATAATGTCACATTTGATCATGGAGATGGCATTCATTTATATGATGTAAATCAAAAAGAATATATTGATTTCTTTTCAGGAATTGGTGTTAATTCTTTTGGCTATAATTATCCAGCTTATGTAGAAGCCATGGAAAAACAATTACATAGATTAATGCATATTTCTAACTACTTTAATACGGTTGAAACAATTGAAGCAGCTGAATGTGTTAAAAAAGCTACAAAATTAGATAAAGTATTCTTTACAAATTCAGGTGCTGAATCAACAGAAGGAGCTTTAAAACTTGCACGTAAATATTATTATCAAAAACATGGAAAAGCAGATAGTGAAATCATTTCCTTAAATCATTCTTTCCATGGAAGAACAACAGGATCTGTTAAACTTACAGGAAACGCACATTATCAAGAAGCTTTTGGACCTTTAATTGAAGGTGTAAAATATGCCAATATCAATGATTTAGAAAGCGTTAAAGCATTAATAAGTGAAAAAACAGCAGCAATCATTGTTGAACCTGTTCAAGGTGAAGGTGGCGTTTACGTTTGTACAAAAGAATTCTTAACAGGTTTAAGAAAACTTTGTGATGAAAAAGATATTGCTTTGATTTTAGATGAAGTTCAATGTGGTATGGGTCGTACAGGAACAATTATGACTTATTTCCAATACGATATCTTACCTGATATTTTATGTTTAGCTAAAGGAATTGGGGCTGGTTTTCCAATGGGAGCCTTTGTCGCAAATAAAAAGTTTGCTGCAGCGATGGAACCTGGAGATCATGGTTCTACTTATGGTGGAAATCCAATGGCTGGTCAAGCATGTAGAACGGTCTTTAAAATCTTAGAAGAAACAAAAATGCTTGATCATGTTCAAGACATTAGTGAATATTTAATTGAAAAATTAGATGATTTAAAAGATAAATATTCTTGTATTAAAGAAAGACGTGGTTTAGGATTGATGATTGGTTTAGAATTTGATCGACCAGTTAAAGATATTGTTCAAACTTGCTTAGATAATGGACTTATTGTTGTCATGGCAGGAGCCAATGTTATAAGAATGTTACCACCATTTATTACAACTGAAAAAGATGTGGATCAAGCAATTGCTATTTTAGATCAAGCAATTGAAAAAAATATTTAAATATTTTAAAAAATTAAAAGAAAAATAGGATGTTTTTGACATATATAATGATGAGGTGATAAATATATGTTGAAATATCCTATTTTTTTACAAGATAATGAAAACAGTTGTGGGGCATACTGTATTAAAATGCTCTTAAGTTTTTATAAAAGAGATGATGAAATTAAAAATATTAAAAAGCGTTGTCGTCTTACAAAAGAAGGCGTTACGGTTTATGGATTGATACAAGTTTTAAAGAAATATCATCTAGAAGCAAAAGCGTATCAATGTGAGTTTAAACATTTATTTGAAGAAGTCAATTGTCCAGCAATCGTGCATTTAAAACAAGATGATCTCTATCATTATGTCATCCTCTATAAAGTTAAAGATGGATATTTTTTAGTAGGAGATCCAGCTAAAGGACTCATAAAAATGTCTTATGAAAGTTTTTCAAAGCAGTTTACAGGAATTATTATCATGATTGATCATGTAGGAATGCCAATTACTAAAAGAACGAATTATACTTTTCAAAATTTTTTAAAAGATCATTTTAAACAGCATTATCAAATAATCATTAAGATGATGATTAAAACCATTATTATTTCAATGCTTACAATGATTTTTTCTTATTATTATCAATTGATGATTGATTCTTTTTCAAAATATCAAATTTATCAAATTATTCTCATTTCTCTTGGTTTTACAATACTCTATGCTTTTAAACTTTTATTAGATTATTTAAGAAGACAACAAATTTTAGAATTAAGTAAAGAACTTAATCAAGAATATGCTTTAAAAACCATGCAAAATCTGATTTATCAAGATTATGATTATATTGATGGTTTAGAAAAAGGAACTTTATTATCTAGATCACAAAACTTATTTGAATTAAGTCAATATTTTATAGAATTTTATCATGTGATCTTTATTGATAGTATTTTAATACTCTTTATTTTGTTTTTTATTTTATCGATTCAGTTATCTTTGTTTTTCATTGTTTTATTGATGATGGTCCTCATTTTTTTAGTATTTTATTTTTATAGTAAAAAGTTACATATTGAAAATAAAAAAATATTAGAACAAAAAGAACATTTAAATGATGGCCTATTAGAATTTCAAGAAAACTATTTTCAAACAATCCAGTTTAAAGTTAAAAAAATGATGAAAAATAAATTGGGATATCTCTATGATAACTATTTTATGGATGTTTATCATCATGATGAAATAACAAATAGGCATCAAATTCAATTAGAAGCATTGATTCAAATCATGATCATGGTTGTTTTATTATTTTCTATTTTCATTTATAAAAAACAGCAAATGACTCTTGGAACAGTGATGCTTGTTTATTTATTACTTTCTTATATGATTGATCCTTTAATGAAAATATCAGTCTTTATTGCGATGCATGATGAATTACAAATTATTTTTGAAAGATATAAAGAAATGTTACCTGAAAAAAGAGAGAGGAAAAAGAAAATCAAAAAGATAAAAAGCATTGAATTAAAACATGTAAGTTTTAGTTATGGTTATACCCGACCTCTTTTTGATCATTTTCAATTAAAAATAGAACGTTCATTATTTATTCAAGGTAAAACAGGAAGTGGTAAATCAACACTTTTAAAACTGATCATGAATCAATTACAACCAACAAAAGGAGAAATTGTTATTAATGGAATCAATCTACAAGAACTTGATTTAAATAGTTATTATAGTCATATTAAATATTTAAATAAAACTCCCGTTTTTTATAAAGAATCATTAAGAACGAATATGATTTTTGATCGTTTGTTTTTAGAGAATAAAATGATAGAATTATTGCATTATTTTATGTTGGATGATTTAGTAAATGGTTTAGATTTAAAGCTTGATGAACAGGGTGGCTTTTTATCATCGGGACAAGGACAGCTCGTGATGATTATTCGTGCACTATTAAGTGAACCCGATGTTTTGATTTTAGATGAAGCATTTAGTAATATAGATCAAGAAAGATTACAATTATTGATCAATTATCTAAGTTTTCAAAAGATCATCGTGATTATTGTTTCTCATCAAATAAATATGATGAACTGCCAGTTTGACTGTGTTATAATTGATTCAGGAAAAATAGTGGGTGAGGAAGATTATGGAAATAGATTTAGCACTTAATAATGAAGTAGAAGATTTTAAAGAAGATTATGAAAGTATTTATTTAGAAATTATTCAAGAAGCATGTAAACAATTAGATATTCATGATGATTTAGAATTATCAGTTATTTTTGTAGATGATCAGCGTATTCATGAAATCAATAAGGAATATCGTAAAATTGATCGTAGTACAGATGTTATTAGTTTTGCTTTAGAAGATAGTGAACAATATTACATTGAAGGTATGCCAAGAGAAATAGGAGATATTTTTATTTCAATTGATCATGCTAAAATGCAAGCAGAAGAATATGGTCATTCATTTTATCGAGAAATGTGTTTTTTATTTACACATGGTTTATTACATTTGCTTGGATTTGATCATATGAATGAAGAGGATGAAAAAGTGATGTTTTCAAGACAAAAAGAAATATTGAATGCTTTAAATATTGAAAGGAAATAATATGGACCAAAATAAATTAATCGATTTAGCTTGGAAAGCAAGAGAAAATGCGTATGTTCCTTATAGTCATTTTAAAGTAGGAGCTTGTATTGCTTTAAAAGATGGAACATTTGTTCAAGGATGTAATATTGAAAATGCTGCTTATGGGTCAACAATGTGTGCAGAAAGAAATGCTGTCTTTGGCGCTTATTGTAAAGGTTATCGCAAAGAAGATATTATTGGACTAGCAATTGTTGCTGATTGTAGTCCGATTGCTTCTCCATGTGGGGCATGTCGCCAAGTATTATCAGAACTTGTTGATTTAGAGATGCCCATCTTTCTAGCAAATAAAGAAAAAGTAGAAAAACATACAATTGGTGAATTATTACCAATGGTATTTATAGGAGAGAGTTTATGAGTTTTAAATCAGGATTTGTCAGTATTGTAGGACGTCCAAATGTTGGAAAGTCTACCTTATTAAATCAAATATTAAAAACAAAGCTTGCAATCATGTCAGATGTTGCTCAAACAACACGTAATACAATTCAAGGTATTTATACAGATGATGAAGCACAAATCATTTTTATGGATACACCAGGAATCCATAAACCTCAAGATGGTTTAGGAAACTTTATGAATACGACGGCTTTAAATAGTATTTATGGAGTGGATATGGTTTTATTTATTGCACCAGCAAATGAAACGATTGGTAGAGGAGACCGTTTTATTATTGAAAGATTAAAAGAAGCGGATGGACCGGTTTTCCTTTTACTTAATAAATGTGATCTTGTTTCTAAAGATGAAGTTATTAAAAAATTAACAGAATGGAAAGAACTTTTTGATTTTAAAGAAATCATTCCTATTTCAGCTTTAGAAGATCAAAATGTGGATACATTGATTTCTACAATTAAAACATATTTAAATGAAGGAATGATGTATTATCCAAAAGATCAAATGACAGATCATCCAGAAAGATTTGTGATGGCTGAATTTATTAGAGAAAAGATTCTTTATTTTACAAGAGAAGAAGTTCCTCATAGTGTTGCAATCGTTGTTGAAAGAATGGCAGAATTAGAGGATGGCAGTGTAGAAGTTATTGCGACAATTGTTGTTGATCGTAAATCTCAAAAGGGTATTTTGATTGGTAAACAAGGAAGTATGATCAAAAAAATTCGTCAAAATGCACAAAGAGAAATGAAACGTTTTTTACAAACAACAGTGCATTTGGAATTATTTGTTAAAGTTGAAAATAATTGGCGTAATAAACAAAAATATTTAAAAGAATTTGGTTATAACGAAGATGACTATTAAAAAAGAAGAAGTTGTTTCTTTAGGTATTGTTTTAAAGACGCATCCTTATAAAGAAAGTGATTCTTTAGTCACTGTGTATTTTAAAGATTATGGAAAAATGACTTTGATTGCTCGGGGTGTAAAAAAATTAAAAAGTAAAAATGCTTCGGCTTGTCAAAGTCTTACACTTTCAGAGTTTACTTTTATACCTAGAAATGGTTTATCAACGATGATTAAAGCAAGTTCGGTTGATTTTTATCGCTATATTAAAGAAAATCTTGAATTAGAAGCGTATGCAAGTTATTTTATGGAATTTGTTTTAAAAAATGAAGAAGATAATCAACCGGATTTAGAAATCTTTGATACTTTAAAAAAATCATTAGATGCTCTAAATAATGGTTATCCCTATCCATTGGTTTATCTATTATATAATGCATTTATTTTAAAAAGATGCGGGATGGCTTTACAAGTTGATGGCTGTGTAAGATGTTTAAGACAAGATCATATAGCAGGAATCAGTTTAGAAGATGGGGGCTTTGTCTGTCATGATTGTTTATCACTTCATGATAAACAATTAGATAAGGTAACATTAAAGGCTTTTCGTCATATTAATAAATTAACGATTGATTCTATTGATCAACTTAAAGTACCGGATGAATCTATTGATTTATTAATGGAAATTATGGATTATTATGTTGATGAGATGACGGGGATTTTATTTAAAACAAAGAAAATGATTCAAAGTCTTTCAAAAATATGACAAAAGTAGACACTTTTGTCTTTTTTTATAAACATATTTTGACTATAATAGAAACAAAAGTAAGGGGAGGATTTATAGATGGGACAATTTTTACCGATAAATAGAAAAGAAATGGAAGAAAGAGGATGGCAAGAGGTAGATTTTGTCTATATTTGTGGTGATGCTTATGTAGATCACCCTTCATTTGGAGCAGCTATTATTTGTCGTACATTAGAGGCAAATGGTTTTAAGGTTGCTTTTTTATCGCAACCAGATTGGCATAAGGTAGAAGAATTTAGGCAATTTGGGAAACCTCGTTTAGGTTTTTTAATTTCTTCAGGAAATATTGATTCAATGGTCAATCACTATACTGTTTCTAAAAAAAGAAGACATAAAGATTCTTATACATCAGGTGGCGAAGGTTTTAAAAGACCTGATAGAGCAGTGATTGTTTATAGTCAAATGGCAAGACAAGCATTTCCTGATGCTAATATTTTAATTGGAGGAATTGAAGCTTCTCTTAGACGTTTAGCTCATTATGATTATTGGAGTGATAAGGTTAGAAAATCGATTATTATTGATGCCAATGCAGATTTATTAATGTTTGGAATGGGAGAAAACAGTATTATTGAAGTTGCAGAAGCATTAGATAGTGGGTTAGATATTAAATATTTAACGTATTTAGATGGAACAGTTTATAAAACAAAAAATATCGATGATTTAAATGAAGCTGATTATATAATGCTTCCTAGTTACGAAGAAATTACAACATCTAAAAGAAAATATGCTGAATCTTTCCAAAAACAATATTTAAATACCGATCATTATAATGCTAAAATCTTAGTTGAACCTTATCAAGGATGGTATGTGGTTCAAAATAAACCGAATAGACCACTTACCCAAAGAGAATTCGATAGAGCTTATGGTTATGATTACAATCGTGATTATCATCCAAGTTATCAACACGTTCCAGCTATTGATGAAGTTAAATTCTCACTTATTTCAAATAGAGGGTGTTTTGGATCATGTAATTTCTGTGCTTTAGCGTTCCATCAAGGAAGAATTATTCAAGCAAGAAGTCATGAATCAATTATTGCAGAAGCAAATAAAATGGTTTGGGATCCTGATTTTAAAGGATACATTCATGATGTTGGTGGACCAACAGCTAACTTTAGAGATACTGCTTGTGATAAACAAAAAACCAAAGGGGCTTGTCCTACAAAACAATGCTTATGGCCAGAACCTTGTAAAAATTTAAAAGTTGATCATGAAGATTATTTATCATTACTTACAAAATTAAGACAGCTTCCAAACGTTAAAAAAGTTTTCGTACGTTCAGGAATTCGTTACGATTATCTCATGTATGATAAAAATGATCATTTCTTTGAAGAGCTTGTTCAACATCATATTTCAGGACAATTAAAAGTTGCTCCTGAACATATCAGTAATCATGCTTTAGATAAGATGGGCAAACCAAGACGTGGGCTTTACGAAAAATTTGTTGATAAATATTATCGTATTAATGAAAAATATAATAAAAAACAATTCTTAGTGCCTTATTTAATGTCCTCTCATCCAGGATGCCGTTTAGAAGATGCTATCGAACTGGCGGAATATTTAAGAGATATTCATCATCAACCAGAACAAGTACAAGATTTTTATCCAACACCAGGAACACTTTCAACAACGATGTATTATACAGGGTTGGATCCTCGTGATATGACACCTGTTTATGTGCCAAAAGATCCTAAAGAAAAAGCGATGCAAAGAGCCTTGATTCAATATAAGAATCCTAAAAACTATGACCTTGTATATGAAGCCTTGATCAAAGCTAATCGAAAAGATTTGATTGGATTTGGTAAAAAATGCCTGATTAAACCACGTACAAAAAGGCAAAACTATAACAAGTCTTATACAAGGGGGCATAAATGATGAAACTTACAGAAACGTATACCTCCTTAACACAAACACATATTAAATTTGATATTTATCAACCAAATGTGATATTAAGATATAAGGGAATCATTCAACTTCATCATGGATTATGTGAACATTCAGACCGTTATCAAAAATTTGCGGAATATTTAAGTCATGAAGGTTTTATTGTAGTCGTGCCTGATTTTCCTGGGCATGGTACATCACTTTATCATTTTGAACAAGGCTATTTTGGAAGCGGAAATGCGCTTGATACTTTGATTGAAGATATGCAACGTTTAAGACATATTATCGCTAAAAGATATGAAGACCTTCCTTATTTTATGATTGGTGTTGATTTTGGTTCGCTCGTATTACTTAAATATGCCATGACGTATGGAGATTATATTAATGGAATGATTATGCTTGGAACATGTATGAAAAATAATTTTTATTATCGTATGAAAACGATTGTTGATTTAAATATTTTACTACATGGACAAATGAATCGTTCAAGAGTAATAAAAAAAGCAGTTGATTTATTTTTACAAAAAAATTTAAATGGTTGTTATAAAATGAGTAATCAAAAAGAAGTACAGCTTTATCAAGAAGATCCTTTAAGTGATTTTGTTTATACAAATCAAGCCTATCATGATATATTGGAATACATAAAATATGTAAGTGATGAAGATCATCTAAAACATATACCTGATTATTTACCTGTTTATTTATTATCAGGTGGTTTTGATAATCTTACTAAAAATGGAAAAGATACTATAAAACTTTATCAAATATTAAAAGGAAATGGTCTAAAAGATCTCCAATATAAGATTTATGATAATAAAAAACAAGATATTTTACATGATAATAATTATCGAGATGTCTATCATGATATTATGCATTGGTTAGACGAAAGAACCTATATATAGTACCCTTATAGTTGGTTGACAAATATCCACTATAAGGGTATTTTATTTGTACGCGAAAAGAAGATAGAAGACTTGGAAAGCCAAGTCTTTATTCATTTATATCGTAAAAAAGGAGAAAATTATGGCAACTAAAGATATGGATAAATTAGTAAATCATGCAAAATCAACTGGTTTTGTATATCAAGGTTCAGAAATCTATGATGGACTAGCAAATACTTGGGATTATGGACCATTAGGGGTTGAAATGAAAAACAATATTAAACGTTTATGGTGGAAAAGATTCATTCAAGAATCTCCTTATAACGTTGGTTTAGATTCAGCTATTTTCATGAATCCAAAGGTATGGGAAGCTTCAGGACATGTTGGTGGTTTCTCTGATCCGTTAATTGACTGTAAAGAATGTAAAACAAGACATCGTGCAGATAAATTAATTGAAGCATATGATCCTTCTGTACATAGTGAAGGTTGGTCTAATGAACAAACAATGTCTTATATTAAAGAACATAATATTGTTTGTCCTAACTGTGGAAAAAGTAATTTCACTGATGTTAGACAATTTAAATTAATGTTTGAAACACATATGGGTGTTGTTGAAGATGATAAATCTGTTGTTTATTTACGTCCAGAAACTGCACAAGGAATCTTTGTAAACTTTAAAAATATTCAAAGAACTTCTCGTAAAAAAGTACCATTTGGTATTGGTCAAATTGGTAAATCATTCAGAAATGAAATTACACCAGGTAACTTTATTTTTAGAACAAGAGAATTTGAACAAATGGAATTAGAATTCTTTTGTAAACCAGATACTGATTTAGAATGGTTTGATTATTGGAAAGCTTATTGTAAAAAATTCTTATTAGACTTAGGATTAAAAGAAGAAAATTTAAAATTCAGAGATCATGAAAAAGAAGAATTATCTTTCTATTCTAAGGCTACATGTGATGTTGAATATAAATTCCCATTTGGATGGGGTGAATTATGGGGTATTGCAGACCGTACAGATTATGATTTATCTCGTCATATGGAACATTCTAAAAAATCTTTAGAATATTTAGATCCTCAAACAAATGAAAAATATATTCCATATGTTATTGAACCATCTGTAGGGGCAGACCGTTTATTCTTATCTATTTTCTGTGATAGTTATCAAGAAGAAACATTAGAAAATGGAGATACAAGAACAGTGATGAAATTACATCCTGCCATTGCTCCATATAAAGTAGCAGTTTTACCACTTACTAAAAAACAAAGTGAAAAAGCTGAAGAAGTTTATGCAACACTTGCTAAACATTTCTCTGTTGAATTTGATGTTGCAGGTCAAATTGGTAAAAGATATCGTCGTCAAGATGCTATTGGAACACCATATTGTGTGACTGTTGATTTTGATACAATGGAAGACAATGCTGTTACTGTTCGTGATAGAGATACCATGGAACAAGTACGTTTACCAATTGATCAATTAGTAGGTTATATTCAAGATAAAATTACATTCTAATAAAGGAGATTATTATGCCAAGACTTTCAAATGAAAAAATCAATGAAATAAGACAAAGCGTTGATATCGTTGATGTTATTGGCAATTATCTTCCTTTAGAAAGAAGAGGACGTAATTATTTAGCAAGGTGCCCATTTCACAATGATGATCATCCATCAATGTCTGTTTCACCTGAAAAGCAGATCTATAGATGTTTTGTATGTTCACACGGTGGAAATGTGTTTACTTTCTTACAAGATTACTTAAAAATTTCCTTTATGGAAGCTGTCAAAATGGTGGCTCAAATGGGAAATGTTGATTTAGGTGATTTTACATTTTATGAAGAAAAACCACATGTAAATCAAGAATTAGAACCATACTATTTAATGCATGAAGAAGCTAATCGTATTTATAAACATTATTTAACGACGAAGCTTGCTTTAGAAGCAAATAGTTATTTAAGTCAAAGACATTTATCTAAAGATATTATTGACTATTTTGAAATTGGTTATGCACCGGAACAAAATATTTTATTAAAAGCTTTTGAAAAATCTGGTTTTTCAAGAATGCAAGCTTATGAATCAGGACTTGTTATAGAATCTGAAGTGGGATATGATCGCTATTCCAATCGTATTATGTTTCCTTTACATAATAGTGAAGGACGTGTTGTTGGCTTTAGTGGTCGTATCTATCAAAAAAATCAAAAAGAATCCAAGTATATGAACTCTCCTGAATCTAAAATTTTTATTAAAGGAGAGACCTTATACAATTACCATCGTATAAAAAATGATGTTAGAAATGAAGGTAAAGTTATTATTCTAGAAGGTTTTATGGATGTAATAGCATTATATAAAGCGGGTATTAAAAATACTGTCGCAATTATGGGAACAGCTTTAACTTCACAACATTTAAAAATGTTAAAACGATTATCAAATGATATTGTTTTATGTCTTGATGGTGATCAAGCTGGAAAAAATGCGATGATAAAATGTGTGGATGCTTTAAATAATGAAGGATTTCATACATCAATCGTGGTTATTCCTGATGCAATGGATCCAGATGAATTTCTAGAAGCTAAAGGAAAAGATGAATTAATAGCACTCTTTAAAAATCCAATAAGTGCTGTTGAGTTTAAATTAAATTATTATTATGAACGTATCAATGTTGATAATTATGAAGATCGAAAAAATTATTTAGAATCCATGGTTAAAGTCATCATGCAATTGGATGATATTGTTGATCAAGATTATTATATTGGTCAACTTGAAAAAAAATCAGGATTTTCTAAAGAAACAATTCATCATTTAATGAGTCAACAAACTCTTGTAAAAAAACCAATACCTTTTAGACCAGTGACTTATGATCATGTTTCAAGATTGATTGATAAGTATCAAAAGGCTGAAAGAGATTTGTTATATTATATGATGCAGGATAAAAAGTATGCGATGGAATATGAAGCAAAAGCAGGCTATATGTATGATAAAGTTAATCGCTTAATTGCTTCCTATATTATTGATTATTATCGTCAGTACGTCATTTTAGAAGTTGCTGATTTGATTAATATGATTGATGATCAAGATATTGTTAAAAGAATTTTAGAAATATCATCTTTACATTTACCTCAATTAGAATCAAATCAAGCAATTGATGATTATATCAAAATAATACAAGAAAAACTTAAAATTGAACGAATTAAACAACTTGAACAGGAGCTATCACAAACATATGATCCTCGTCAACAAGCAAAAATTCTTCAAGAAATTATAGAATCAAAAGATAAGGAGTAAACTATGGCAAAGAAAAAAGTACAAGCAGTTTCATTTGATGATTTAAAAAAATTAGTTGTAAATGAAGCAAAAAACAATAACAATGTATTAACCCAAGAACAAATTGATGAATATTTAATGAATTATGATTTAAGTGATGAACTCGCAGAAGAATTACTTGAATATATTCAACAAAATCAAATTACCATTTCTGATGATGATTTAGATTCATTAGATGTAGATGATGATATGTTACTTGCAGGCGTTCCTACAATGGATGATGATTTAGACCTTGATATAGATGATGCAGACGATACTCCTGATTTAGATTTTGATGGTGATTTCGATATGATGACAGGGGATACATTACATATGTATCAAGAACATGATGATGATAAAGAAAGCGAAAGCACTCAACTTGGAAGTAATGTTAAAATTAATGATCCTGTAAAAATGTATCTTAAAGAAATTGGGCGAGTTGAATTATTAAATCATGATCAAGAAATTGAATTAGCTAAAAGAATTCTTGAAGGAGATGAACAAGCTAAAAAAGAACTTGCTGCAGCAAACTTAAGATTAGTTGTTTCCATCGCTAAAAGATATGTTGGACGTGGAATGTTATTCTTAGATTTAATCCAAGAAGGAAACATGGGGTTAATTAAGGCAGTAGAAAAATTTGATTATACAAAAGGATTTAAATTTTCTACTTATGCGACTTGGTGGATTAGACAAGCAATTACACGTGCAATTGCCGATCAAGCCCGTACAATTCGTATTCCAGTACACATGGTAGAAACAATCAATAAATTAACACGTATTCAAAGACAATTAATTCAAGAATTAGGAAGAGAACCATCTGCTGAAGAAATTGCTGAAAAAATGGATGGTATGACACCAGAAAAAGTACGTGAAATTCAAAAAATCTCTTTAGAACCCGTTTCATTAGAAACACCAATTGGTGAAGAAGATGATTCTCATTTAGGTGATTTTATTGAAGATGAAGGCGCTATGTCACCAAATGATTATGCAGCAAATGAATTATTAAAAGATGAATTAAATGATGTTTTATTAGAACTTACTGATCGTGAAGAAAAAGTTTTAAGACTTCGTTTTGGATTAGATGATGGTAGAACAAGAACTCTTGAAGAAGTAGGTCGTGAATTTAACGTTACACGTGAACGTATTCGTCAAATTGAAGCAAAAGCATTAAGAAAATTAAAACATCCATCTCGTTCTAAAAGATTAAAGGATTTCTTAGATCGTTAATGAAACTATCAAAAAGATTAGAATTACTTGCTTATTTGGTAGAAAAACATAAAAAAGGAAATATCTTGGCAGATATTGGAACAGATCATGCTTATTTGCCATGTTATTTAGTTGAAAAAAATATTATAGATAAAGCTTATGCCTGTGATGTCGCAAAAGGTCCTTTTGCGGCGTCACTTTCTACTATTAAGCAATATCATTTTGAAGAAAATGTAGAAGCATTATTAGGAGATGGATTAGATCCTATTCTTGATAAAGAAGTTGATATGGTAACGATTGCTGGAATGGGATCATTTCTAATTGTAGAAATATTAGAAAAAAATAAAGCGTATTTAAACAAAGTTAAACAATTCTATTTACAACCTAACGCTAATACGGATCATCTAAGAAAATATTTATTTAAAAATCATTTTAAAATTGTTGATGAAAAGATGATTAAAGATGGTCATCATATTTATGAAATGATGGTTGTAGAAAATACAAATCAAGATATTCAATATAATCAAGAAGATATGATGTTTGGTCCAGTTTTAAGAAAAAATAAAGATGAATTATTTATTCGTTATTGGCAAAAACAATATCAAACATATTTAAAGATTATGAAAGATTTGCCATCAAATCATCCAAGATATTTAGAATTAGAAAAACAAAAACAATTAATTGAAGGTGAACTTAATGAAAGCTTATGAAATTATGAATCATTTGGAGAAATATTTTCCTTTAAATCTTCAAATGGATTTTGATTGCTGTGGTCTACAAATTGGAAGTAGAGAAAAGGAAGTTAAAAAAGTTTATATTGCTTTAAACGCTGATAATGAAACATTACAAGCCTGTATTGAAAATAATTGTCAAATGTTAATTACACATCATCCTTTTTTATTAGAAAAGATTAAAAATTTAGATACTTCTTTACATCAAGGAAAATTTATTTCAACAGCCATGAAACATGATATTGTTGTTTATAGTTTACACACATGTTTAGATCGAGGACAAAATGGTATTTCAATGAATGATTGGTTGATTCAAAAGTTAGGTGTTCATGATGTTACTTGTTATGATCATTATGAAGTTGGAAAGAAAGCTATTTTAAATGAAGCTATAAATGGAAAAGATTTCATTGAAAAAGTAAAAGACATTTTTCATATAGAACATTTAAAATATAGTAAAAATACAAATAAAATGATACATACAATTGCTATTTGCGGGGGAAGTGCAGCAGATGACTTAGAAATTCTTGCTGATCAAGTAGATTGTTATATTACAGGTGATACTAAATATCGCCATGCTAAATATGCGATAGATCATGATTGTTTATTAATAGATCCAGGGCATCATTTAGAAGTGATCATTGAAGAAAAATTACCAGAATTATTAGAAACTTTACCTCTAGAAATTGCAGTACATCATAGTAAAGATTATTTTGAATACCAATAATATTTAAACCTTTTAGAGCTTACTTTAAAAGGTTTTTTTAATAGAAAAATATTTTCTTGTTTTTGATAAATCATATAAATAGATGTAACAAATTTACATTAAAGTAAATATTTTCAAGTGGATGTGCTTACATTACTTTTGACCATTGTTAAAGTAAAAAAATAGGTTTATACTTAAAATTGTAGAGAGTAAAGGAAGGCAAAAGTTATGAAGAAAAACGAGATTATGTCAAAAACAAAAATTGTATGTACTGTAGGACCAGCATCTGAAAGCAAAGAAATGCTTACAAAATTAGTAAAAGCTGGAATGAATGTCATGAGATTAAATTTCTCACATGGAACACATGAAGAACATGCAGAAAAAATTACTACATTATTAGAAATTAATAAAGAATTATCTACAAATGTTGCTATTTTATTAGATACAAAAGGACCTGAAATTCGTACAGGTGATTTTGTTGGTGGTAAAACTACTTTTAAAAAAGGGCAAACTTCTATTATTTGTGTAGAAGATATCGAAGGTACAAGTGAAAGATTTACAATCACTTATAAAGATTTATATAAAGATGTTAAACCTGGTGGTTATATCTTAGTAAACGATGGTCAAGTAGAATTATTAGTTGATCATATTGAAGGAACTGATATTGTTTGTGTTGCAGCAAATGATGGAGAAGTAAAAAATAAACGTGGAATCAATGTTCCAGGTATTAAATTAGGATTTGATTATTTATCACCTAAAGATATTTCAGATTTAACATTTGGAGCAGGTCAACCTTTTGATTATGTAGCTGCTTCATTCTGTCGAAGAGCACAAGATATTATTGATATCAAAAAATTATTAATTGAAAATGGTAGAAATGATATTCAAATTTTAGCTAAGATTGAAAATCAAGAAGGTGTTGAAAACGTTGATGAAATTCTTGATATTGCTGATGGTATCATGGTTGCTCGTGGTGACTTAGGTGTAGAAGTTCCTGCTGAAGATGTCCCACTTATTCAAAAGTCAATTATTAAAAAATGTAAACAACGTGGTAAAATCGTTATTACTGCCACTCAAATGTTAGAAAGTATGCAACAAAATCCAAGGCCAACACGTGCGGAAGTATCTGACGTGGCTAATGCGATTTATGATGGTACAGATGCAATTATGTTATCTGGTGAATCTGCAAGTGGATTATATCCTCAAGAAGCAGTCATGATGATGTCTAAAATTGCTTTAAAAACAGAAGGAACTTTGGATTATCAAAGCTTACAAAGACAAGCTATTCGTACAGCACCAGATGATACAAGTGAAGCTATTTGTATGTCAGTTGCTGAAATTGCTTATAAATTTAATGTAGCAGCGATTATAGCCTTTACAGAATCAGGATTTACTGCTCGTAAAATGGCGCGTTATCGTACAAAATCTCGTATTATTGCTGCAACTCCATCTATAAAAACAGTAAAAGCATTAGCTTTAAACTGGGGTGTTAAAGCTGTTCCTTGTAAACCATTAAATTCACGTATTTCAATGATTGATTATGCAAGTATTATTGCTAGAGAAAATGGTGTAAAACCTGGTCAAAAAATCTTAGTTACTGGTGGAACACCAGGAGTTAAAGGTGCAACAAGCTATTTAGAACTTGTTGAAGTTAAATAATATTCGAAATACACTCTTAGGAGTGTTTTTCTTTTCTAATTCATAAAGATGAAATAAATGGGTTATACTATATAATAGCAAAACAATGAAAAGAAGGAGAGATTTTATATGTGTACAGCAGCAACTTATCAAACAAAAGATTTTTATATGGGTAGAACTTTGGATTATGAATTTTCCTATGGTGAAAAAATAGCTATTATGCCGAGAAACTATCCTTTACAATATAGACATGGATTAAAAAATATTGAACATTATGCCATGATTGGTATGGCTCATGTAGTTGAAGATTATCCATTATACTATGATGCTGTTAATGAAAAAGGTTTAGGAATGGCAGGATTAAATTTTGTCGGAAATGCTTGTTATCAAGAGGTTAAAGAAGGAGCAGTCAACGTTGCTCAATATGAATTCATTCCTTGGGTTTTAAGTCAATGTGCAACGCTTAAAGAAGCTAAACAACTTATTCAAACAATGAATTTAGTGAATACTCCTTATAATGAACAATTACCTGTAGCTTCATTACATTGGATTATTGCAGATCAAAGTGGATGTATAACTGTTGAATCAGTCGAAGAAGGATTAAAAATCTATGAAAATCCTGTAGGAGTTCTTGCAAATAATCCTTCATTTGATAAACAATTATTCAACTTAAATAATTACATGTCGCTTTCTCCAAAACAACCGCAAAATCTTTTTTCTAAAGAATTAGATTTACAAACATATTCAAGAGGTATGGGAGCACTTGGTTTACCTGGTGATTTATCTTCAATGTCACGTTTTGTACGTGTTGCATTTACTAAAATGAACGGACAATCAAGGGATAATGAAAGAGAAAGTGTTAATCAATTTTTTCATATTTTAGGTTCAGTTGAACAACAAAGAGGATGTTGTGAAGTAGCAGATGGTAAATATGAAATTACAATTTATACTTCATGTTGGAATAGTCAAAAAGGAGTCTATTATTACACAACTTATAATAGAAGACAAATTACAGCAGTTAATATGCATAAAGTAAATTTAGATGCACAACAACTTGTAAGTTATGCAATGTTAGATGATGAAGAATTTTATGAACAAAATTAGTATTTTTAAGATAGCGAAAGCTATCTTTTTTTTATATTTAAATGTGATTAAAATCACATAGTTTTCATATATTTCAAAGAAAACAAGTTAATTTTTTAACTTGTTGTAAACGCTTTCAATTTGAAAATAATAGGACTAAAATAGGGTTAAAGGGGATGGAAGTTATGAGTTTAAAATCATTTATTGGAGGTATACATCCAAAAGATCAAAAACAATATACAAAGGATTTACCTATTATTAAAATAAAAGCAAGTGATGAAGTTGTATTTCCTTTAAAACAACATATTGGTGCACCTTGTCAACCAATTGTTAAAGTAAAAGATGAGATAAAAGTTGGGCAAGTTATTGCTTGTAGTGATGCTTTTGTTTCAAGTCCTATTATTTCTTCAGTTTCAGGTGTAGTAAAAAAAATAGAAGAAAGAATGGATGTCAGTGGGAAAATGCAAGAATCAATTGTTATTGCTAATGATGGATTATATCAAAAAGTTGAAAATAATAATAATAAACAAGAATTAACTTATGAAGAAAAAATTGAAAGAATTAAGGCAGCAGGTATAGTTGGTCTAGGAGGAGCAGGGTTTCCTACACATGTAAAATTATCTGTTAAAGATTCAAATCAAGTTCAATATTATATTGTTAATGGTGCGGAATGTGAACCCTATCTTACAAGTGATTATCGCTTGATGCTTGAAAAAACAGATGAACTAATAGCAGGAATTCATGTTCTATTAGAAATGTTTCCAAAAGCTCTTTGTTATATTGCCATTGAAGATAATAAAAAAGAGGCTATTCATTTATTAAAAGAAAAGTGTAAAGATGAAAAAAGAATTGCTGTGAAAGAACTAAAAACAAAATATCCTCAAGGTGGAGAAAGAATGCTTGTTAAGGTTTTAACAGGAAAGACATTAAATTCTAAAATGCTTCCTTTAGATGTAGGATGTATTGTTGATAATGTAGCAACAGTGATTGCTATTAATCAAGCGGTTCGTTATAATCAACCTTTAATTTCTAAAGTAATGACGATTTCGGGTGATGGAATAACACCTAGCAATATTGAAGTTCCTATAGGAACGAGTTTTAAATGGATTGTTGAACAATTAGGAGGTTTCAAATCTGAAGTTCAAAAACTTATTTGTGGAGGTCCAATGATGGGAAGTGCCCTTATTCATTTAGATATACCTGTAACTAAGACATCAAGTTCTTTACTTGCACTTGTACAAGATGAAGTATCCCTTTTTGAACCTTCTGCATGTATTCGTTGTGGTCGATGTAAAGACGTGTGTCCGAGTTTATTAGTTCCTCAAAAACTTTATCAAATAGCAACAAAAAATGATACAGAGGCCTTTATTTTAAATGGTGGAATGGAATGCATAGAATGTGGTTGTTGTAGCTATACATGTCCAGCAAAAAGAAATATGACACAGGCATTTAAGAAGATGAAATATTTAGTCTCTATTAATAAAAGAAAGTAGGTGTTATTCATGAATCAATTACTACATGTTTCTGCTTCACCGCATATTAAAGATCGTGTTACAACATCTTCTATTATGCTAGATGTCATTATTGCTTTAATACCAGCTACTTTATTTGGAATTATTCAATTTAAAATAAATGCTTTATTGATTATTGTAACAACGATAACAACATGTGTTTTAGCAGAATATTTATATGAACGTTTTATGAAAAAAACAATTACCATCAAAGATCTATCAGCAGTTGTCACAGGACTTATTCTTGCTTTAAATTTACCATCAACAGTTCCTTTATGGCTTCCAATAATTGGTGGTGTTTTTGCGATTATAGTTGTTAAGCAGCTATATGGTGGCTTAGGACAAAATTTTATGAATCCAGCTTTAGCAGCAAGATGTTTTTTATTGATTTCCTTTACTGGAAGAATGACAAATTTTGCATTTGACGGGATGACTTCATCAACGCCACTTGCAATTTTAAAAAATGGAGAAAGCTTTGATTTAATAAGGATGTTTATTGGAAATACTGCTGGAACAATAGGGGAAACTTCTACGGTTGCTTTGCTTATAGGAGTTGTTTATTTACTTATTAAAGGAGTTATTAAATTAACAATTCCAATGACTTATATCATAACTTTTTCTATTTTTACATTATTATTTTCACCTTGTTCTTTTGATTTTTACTATTTAACTTGTGAGCTTTGTGGAGGAGGACTTATTTTAGGGGCATTCTTTATGGCTACTGATTATGTAACAAGTCCGATGGATCAAAAAGGACAAATAATTTATGGAGTTTTATTAGGTGTTTTAACGGGATTATTTCGTTTTTTTGGAACTAGTACAGAAGGTGTTTCTTATGCAATTATTATTTCTAATTTACTTGTTCCGTTAATTGATAAATTCACTTTAAAAGGCGGTGTTTATCAATGAAGAAAATAATAAAAGATATTCTTATTTTATGTGTGATTACTATTATTTGTGGAGGGCTTCTTGGTTATGTTTATCAAATAACAAAGAACCCTATTCAACACCAATTACAACAAAGTAAGCAAGATGCTTATTTAAAAGTGATGAAAGAAGCAACTTCTTTTAAAACTTATAAAGAAAATGATATCAAAAAATTATCTAAAAAGCTTAAAGGGGATTATGGTAAAAACGGTCTTGAAATAGAAAATGCTTTAAAAGCATATCATCAAAAACAAACTATCGGCTATATTATTCAAGTTGTTGATCATGATGGTTTTGGTGGAGATATTGAGTTAATTGTTGGTATCAATCTTCAAAAAGAAATTACAGGAGTTGAAATTTTATCAATTGATGAAACAGTAGGACTTGGAATGAATGCTAAAAATGAAGAGTTTAGAAATCAATATGTAGGTAAAAAAGTAAAGAAATTTCAAGTCGTTAAAAATGGTAAACAAAATGAAGATGAAGTAGATTCTTTATCAGGAGCGACAATTACTTCAAAAGCAATGACAAATGGAATCAATGGAGCCTTAGATTTTTATGATTTATTGAAAGGAAGATGAAAATATGAAGAAGTATTTAAAACCTTTATATAATGGAATCATTAAAGAAAATCCTACCTTTGTATTAATGCTTGGTATGTGCCCAACTCTTGCGGTTACAACCTCAGCTATTAATGGTATGGGAATGGGACTTACAACTATGACTGTTTTAATTATGTCTAATTTTGTTATTTCATTACTTAGAAAAATAATTCCTAGTCGTATGAGAATACCTGCTTATATAGTGATTGTAGCATCACTTGTAACAGTTGTTCAATTACTACTTCAAGCATATATTCCTTCATTATATGATACATTAGGTATTTATATTCCTTTAATTGTTGTTAATTGCATTATTTTAGGAAGAGCAGAAGCTTTTGCTTCTAAAAATAATCCGCTTCTTTCTATAATGGATGGATTAGGAATGGGGTTAGGTTTTACTCTCGCATTAACCTCAATAGGTTTAGTAAGAGAAATTTTAGGTTCTGGAACAGCATTTTCAATGACTTTACCTATTTCCTTTGAACCAATTACTATTTTTGTAATGGCACCAGGAGCATTCTTTATCTTAGCTTTATTAACAGCTATTCAAAATAAATTAAAGCTACCTAGTGCAACAAATGTACAAAATTCATCTTTAAAATGTGGAGGGGATTGTTTACATTGTCATGGTAGTCAATGCCAAATTAATAAATCCTTGTTAAAGGAGGATCCTGAAAAATGAAAACACTTATACTAACACTCATTAGTGTATCTTTAGTTAATAATGTTGTCTTATCACAATTTTTAGGATTATGTCCATTTTTAGGCGTTTCTAAACAAACAAAAACAGCTTTTTCGATGGGTGGTGCAGTTATTTTTGTTATTACGATTGCTTCTGCAGTTACTCACGTTTTATATCGTTTACTTGTTTTATTACATGTAGAATACTTAGAAACAGTAACTTTTATTCTTATTATTGCTGCTTTAGTACAACTTGTTGAATTGTTTTTAAAAAAATACTCAACAGCTTTATATAATGCATTAGGTGTTTACTTACCATTGATTACAACGAATTGTGCAGTTTTAGGTGTTGCTTTAACAAATGTACAAAATCATTATAATTTTATTACAAGCGTTGTTGCTGGATTTGGAACAGCTTTAGGATTTACAATTTCTATTACAATATTAGCTGGTATAAGAGAAAGAATTGCTGATAATGATATTCCTCATGTACTTCAAGGTTCACCCATTGTTTTAATTACTGCCGGTCTTATGGCAATTGCATTTATTGGCTTTTCAGGATTAATTTAGGAGGAATGCATATGATTATTTCAATTCTTGTTGTAGGAATAATAGGTTTACTGATTGGAATTTTACTTTCGCTAGCAAGTATAAAATTTGAAGTGAAAGTAGATGAAAATGAAGAAAAAATAAGGGCAGTTCTTCCAGGTAATAATTGTGGGGCTTGTGGCTATCCAGGATGTGATGGACTTGCTTGTGCCATTGCTAAAAAAGAAGCACCCATCAATCAATGTCCTGTTGGGGGCGAAGAAGTTGCTAAAAAAATAGGTGAAATCATGCATCTAGAAGTAGAAAACCATGTATATTTAGTAGCTTATGTAAAATGTAAAGGGACTTGTGATCAAATTCAAACACAATATCAATATGATGGTATTCATGATTGTTTAAGTGCCGCCATTGTTCCTGGTAGTGGTGATAAAAAGTGTCGTTTTGGTTGTATTGGGTATGGAAGTTGTGTTAAAGCTTGTGCTTTTGATGCTATTCATATTATTGATGGTATTGCTCAAGTAGATCAGGATAAATGTAAATCATGTCAAAAATGTATGGATGTTTGCCCACAACATCTTATTGAAATGGTACCTTATGAAGCAAATAGTCATGTTAGATGCAATAGTCATGATAAAGGAGCTATTGTTAATAAAAATTGTAAAGCAGGATGTCTTGGATGCATGCTATGTACAAAGGTATGTCCAACTCAAGCAATTACAGTAGATGATTTTTTAGCACATATCGATTATACAAAATGTATTCATTGTGGAAAATGTAAAGAAAAATGTCCTAGAAAGATTATTGAATAAAAACTCCCAAAAGGAGTTTTTAATTTGAAAGATATTTTTTAAAATTTTTACTATAGCTTATTTGATTATGATCATCAATAAAACATCCTGAAACGTTTTTTATTGAATTGAGTAATGCTAATCCTTTTTCTTTACCTAAAGCAAAACAAACCGTACTTAAAGCATCTCCTTGTAAAGAACTTTTAGATACAATAGTAACAGAAGATAAATCATTATCATAACAATATCCAGTTGAGGGATTTAAAATATGATGATATTTTTTTGAATTAATTTCAATATATCTTTGATACGTACCACTTGTTACAATCGATAAATTATTAATATTTAAACTAAGTATTGAATGATTTGTATTTTGAGGATCAGTAATGCCTATAGAAAATGGATTATTATTTTTTTGACCAACACATAAAATATTACCACCTAAATTAATTAAAGCACTGTTAACCTTATTTTTTAATAGATAACTTTTAATTTGATCAGCGATATATCCTTTAGCTATCGCACCTAAATCTATCATTGTTTGTTCATTTAAAAAGCGTATTTTTTGATTATCTAATATAATATTTTGATAAGATATATCATTTAAATGAGTTTTAATTTGTTGATCATCAGGAAGTTTATTTTCTTTAAAGTTCCATAATGAAGAAACAGAACCAATGGTTATATCAAAAGCACCTTGAGAAAGTTGACTATAATAAAGACCTTCTTTAATGACTTTAAAAAGTTCTTTAGAAAGAGGTTGTTCATCTAATTTGTGATGAGCATGATTGATTTTATAGAGTTCACTTTCTTTATTATTCGCTGAAAAGACAAGTTCATACTTCTTGCATAAATTGAAACAGTTATTTAAAATATTTTTAGAGGATGAATCATACAAAGTAATTTGTACAATTGTATCTAAACAAAATTCTTTATGAGATAGCGGTGTTGTTTTTTGACAACCACATAATAAAAATGAAAAAATAATGATAGAAATAAGTATTTTTTTCATATAGACCACCTTTATCTTATTATATCATGGAGTGAAAAAATGAAAAATAAAACATTAAGAAATGATTTGATTGTTATTGTTATTTTATTTTTAATCATTGAAGGATTGTTTTTCTTTAAATCAAGAAAACAAGGTCAATTAATAGAAATAACAAAAGATAATCAAATATATGGTTATTATTCTTTAAATGAAGATCAAATCATAAAAATAGATCAAGAAAATACAATTCAAATAAAAAATCAAAAAGTAAAAATGATACAAGCTACTTGTCCAGATCATTTATGTATTAAACAAGGAACAATTGATAAAAAAGGATCAACAATTGTTTGTTTACCACATCATTTAATAATAGAAATAAAAGAAGGAAAAGAGGAAGTACAAGATGGAAAAGTCTATTAGAAAATTATGCTATCTTTCTTTGTTTTGTGCAATTGCAATTGTTTTAAGTTATATTGAAACACTATTTCCTTTTTATCTAGGAATTCCAGGAGCTAAGATAGGTCTTGCTAATGTTGTTACCCTTACGTTGCTTTTATGTTTTGGTTTTAAAGAAGCTTTAATTGTTTTATTATTTAGAATTATGATTGTAGCTATGGCTTTTACAAATCTTTATACGTTTCTTTATAGTTTAGCAGGTGGTATTTTATCATTATTCATAATGTTTATATTTAATAAAATAAAACTATTTTCACATCTTATTATTTCAATTATGGGTGGTGTATTTCATAATATTGGACAACTACTCGTTGCTATGTGTTTCTTTAATTCTTCTGTATTTATTTATTATTTACCCTATTTAATGTTATTTGGTATTTTATCAGGGATAGGTATCGGAATGATAGGTGAACTAATCTACTTAAAAATAGGTCAAAGAATTACTAAAATGGGGTGAAAATCATGTCAATTATTCAAAAATTAGAAACAATACATTTATCAACTTTCCAAAAGGAAGTAGCAAACTTTATGCTTGATAAGAAGGTGATACAAGACAAAAAGAAAGTATTCATCATTTTGTAATAACGGATAAAGAAAGAGAAGATTTTCAAACTAAATGGGAAGCAATAGATCATAATAAGCATCCAACTGGAGAAATAAGATATCGATATTTAGGAGATGATTATATTACTTATTATTCTAATTTGGAAAATACAGATTGGTCAATTAGAGTAACAGAAAACTATTCATCTCAAAAAGAAAGTATTCAATCTTTTAAAATATATTATTTATTGGTCTTTATTTTATTAGTTATAGGAGCAATATTGATTCAAAGTTTCTTTGCTCAACAGATCACTTTTCCTATTCAAAAAGCAATACAAGCTTTTGAACAAATCAAACGTACACAAGACTATTCAATTAGATTAGAAATCAATCAAAAAGATGAATTTAGTAAACTTGCTATAAGTATTAATGAATTATTAGATTACATAGAAAAAGAAAAAAATCGAGATCAAGAAAAACAAAAAATATTGCAAGCTCAAGCAGAAAAAGATGGACAAATTACTTTAGGGTTTTTAGATATTGATCATTTTAAAGATTTTAGTACTTATTTTGGACATCAAGTTGGAGATAAGGTACTTCAATTTGTATCGGCTGTTTTAAAAGAACAACTTAAAGGTAAAATAGGGCGTGTTGGTGGAGATGAATTTATTTTTTGTTTTGTTGGTAAAAAGAGATGAATAGACTTCTTCAATTATTAAAAAGTGGTTTTTATGATAAGAATAGTCAACAAACTATCTCAGTATCTTGCAGTATAGGTATTGCTATTATGAAAGGTAAGGATGCAGATTATACAGAATTAATTCGTTTAGGAGATAAGTCTATGTATGAAGCAAAGGATGCAGGAAGAAACTCTTTCATTATTAATGAATTGGATTAAAAGCGAATCTACACCTAATTCTTTTTCAAGCTCTTTGATTGCAAAAGAAAGAGTAGGTTGAGAAATATAGAGAGCTTCGCTTGCTTTTCGATAATGTAAATAATGAGCAAGGCATTGAAAATATTGTAATTGATGTAATTTCATAAAGATTCCTCCAAGATGTTTCTATTATAACGAATTCTTTTTCATTTGAAAAATGAGTTTTCAAATAATGAAAAAATGAAACCGAATACAATAAAATGAATATAATAAGTAAAGAACAAACAGGAGGAATTCAAATGGGATTTAAAGAAGGATTTTTTTGGGGAGGAGCAACAGCTGCAAACCAATATGAAGGTGGATATTTAAGTGGTGGTAAAGGACTTGCTATTCAAGATGTAATCACTGGTGGAGATGGAAGAAATAATATTCCTAGACGTATGGCTTTAAAGCTTGCTGATGGATCAACAAAATTTATTGATCGTCGTGGAACTGAAGTACCTGATGGTGCTGTACCATATGTGGATGAAGATACATATTATCCAAGCCATGTGGCAACTGATTTCTATCATCATTATAAAGAAGATATTGCATTATTTGCCCAAATGGGATTTAAATCATTCCGTATGTCTATTAACTGGACAAGAATTTTCCCAAATGGGGATGAAAAAGAACCTAATGAAGAAGGATTACAATTCTATGATGATGTTTTTGATGAAATGTTAAAATATGGTATTGAACCACAAGTAACAATTGTACATTTTGATTTACCACTTCATCTAGCAACAGAATATGATGGTTGGTATAATAGAAAAACAATTGATTTCTATATGAATTATGTAGAAACAATTTTCAATCGTTATAAAAATAAAGTTAAATATTGGTTAACATTTAATGAAATCAATTTCTGTAAAGATTACACAAACTTAGGAATTACAGAAGCTTTATCTAGACCAGATAAAGTTGCACAAGCTGTTCATCATATGCTTGTTGCTGCAGCAAAAACAGTAATTCGTGGTCATGAAATCAATCCAGAATTTCAAATTGGGATGATGATCAATTATTCAGAAATTTATCCAGAAGATTGTAATCCAGAAAATATGTGGAAACGTATTACAGAAAAAAGATTACGTACATTCTATACAGATGTTCAAAATAAAGGATTCTATCCAGAATGGAAACTTATTGAATATAAAAATGCTGGTATTGAATTAAAAATGGAAGATGGAGATTTAGAAACATTAAAAGCTGGTACAGTAGATTATATTGGATTTTCTTACTATTCAACAAGTGTTGCAACTGTTAAAGCGGATGCTAAAAAAACAGCTTCTAACTTAGAAAGCGCTGTTAAAAACCCTTATTTAAAAGCAAATGATTGGGGATGGCAAATTGATCCAGTTGGTCTTCGTATTGTATTAAATGAATTATGGGATCGTTATCATAAACCACTATGGATCGTTGAAAATGGTTTAGGAGCTATCGATACAGTGGAAGAAGATGGTTCAATTCATGATCCTTATCGTATTGATTATATGAAACAACATATCATTGAAATGAAAAAAGCAGTTGATGAAGATGGTGTTGATTTAATGGGATATATGCCTTGGGGATGTATTGATGTGGTTTCAGCAGGAACTGGTGAAATGAGAAAACGTTATGGATTTATCTATGTTGATATGGATGATGATGGCAACGGTGATTTACATCGTGCACGTAAAGACTCTTTCTACTGGTATCAAAAAGTATGTAAGTCTAATGGAGAGGAATTATAAAAGAATTGCAAAATGCAATTCTTTTTTAATATTTTTCTTTTATTAATTGAAAGAATGCTTTCATTTCATGAGAAAGCCACTTATCTTTATGACAAAGAAGTTGACGATAGACATCAATTTGGTAATCAGGAAGATTGATTTGAGTGATTGTTTTATTTTTTAAATCATTTTCTAAAATATATTTTGGTAAAAAACTGATATATTGATCAAGTTTCAATAGTTCTAAAAGTAAATCTGTATTTTTAGATTGGATAAAAGGCTTAATTTCTAAATTGTCTTCATGAAGCTTTTCTTCGAGAAGGCGACGATAACTGGCATTTTTTTCTGTTAAAATAATGGGATAAGTTAGGATATCTTGAATTGTTGGCTGTTTGATTTTACAGATTGGGTGATGACATGATGCTACAAAAGTAACTTCTTCTTTAGATTGATATATTTTTAGCCAATCTGTATCTAAAAGTTGTTTATCAACTAAATATGCAAAATCAATATCATTATTTTTAAGCATTTTTAATAGACCTTCGATTGTATCTGTTGTAATTGAAACGGATACATGAGGATGGTATTGATGATATTTACAAATAAGCTGAGGAACTATGGAAGAACATAATGAATCAATAGTTCCAATTGTAAGATGACCATTAAGTTCTAATGAAGGATTAATGGCTTCTTTCGCACATGAAATATCATCAAGTATCTTCAAACAGTGCTGATAAAATGTTTTACCATGATTTGTAAGAGTTACTTTTTTACCTAAGCGATCAAATAATTGTACACCAAGTTCTCTTTCAAGATTTTTGATATGAATGGTGATAGATCCTTGACAATAATCTAATTTTTTAGAAGCTTTTGAAAAACTTCCTTGTTGAACAATAGTTGTAAATGAAATAAGTTCTTGTATTTCCATAAGAGTCTCCTAGTATTAAAAAAATTAAACAGCTTTATTAAAAACGTTTAATTTACTTGATAACATATTCATATTAAACTAGAGTTATCAATTAATCAAGGAGTATTCATATGAAAAAGACAGAGCAAAAATATCAAGCATTTGTTCAAATATTAAAAGAAGAATTAATACCTGCTATGGGATGTACAGAACCGATTTCATTAGCGTATGGAGCAAGTATTGCTAGAAAAGTGTTAAATCATCTACCTACAAAAATTGTTGTAGAAGCAAGTGGAAGTATTATAAAAAATGTAAAGAGTGTCATTGTTCCTCATACACATCATTTAAAAGGAATTAAAGCAGCTGTTTGTGCTGGAATCATAGGAGGCAATGATGATAAATATTTAGAAGTATTAAGTCAAATTGATGAAAAAACAAAGAAAGAAATTGATCAATATATAGAAAAAGTAGATTTTGAAGAACATTTTTTGGATAGTTCAAAAGTATTTGATTACATAATAACGGTTTGGAATAAAAAAGAGTATGTAAAAGTGAGAATAAGTGATTCTCATATGCATGTTGTTTGTATAGAAAAAAATGGACAAATCCTTCAAGAAGAAAAAAGTGTTGTAAAAAAAGAAAAAGCAGATCGTTCATTATTAGATATAAAAGATATTTATGATTTTATAAAGACTGTCGAATTGACAGATATTCAAGATATTTTAGAAAGACAAATAGATTATAATTATGCAATAGCTTGTGCAGGTTTAAATGATAATTATGGAGCTAATATTGGAAAAGTTCTTTTAAAATCTTTTGGCAATGATGTAAAAAATAAAGCGAAGGCTTATGCTGCAGCTGGTAGTGATGCGAGAATGAATGGTTGCGAATTGCCGGTTGTTATTAATTCGGGTAGTGGTAATCAAGGGATGACATGTTCTTTACCTGTTATTATCTATGCTCAAGAATTAAAGGTTTCAAAAGAAAAAATGTTTAGAGCGTTAGCACTATCTAACCTTGTGGCGATTCATGAAAAAAGTGGAATTGGAACTTTATCAGCTTACTGTGGGGCAGTAAGTGCCGCTACTGGAGCTGGTGCAGGAATTGCTTATTTATACGATGAAGATTATCAAGCTGTCATTCATACAATTGTTAATACACTTGCCAATGTTTCAGGTATTGTTTGTGATGGAGCAAAAGCTTCTTGTGCAGCAAAAATTGCTTCTAGTGTTGATGCGGCTATTTTAGGTTATCATATGTACAAAAATGGACAGGAATTTAAATCAGGGGACGGACTAGTGATGGAAAATGTTGAAGCAACAATTCAAAGTGTTGGACGATTAGGTAGAGAAGGAATGAGGGAAACGAATAAAGAAATTATAAAGATGATGATTCATGAATAATAATCAAAATGGAGTATTAATTTAACAATACTCCATCTTTCATTACATCAGTTTTATATTTTCCAACAGTATCATAAGTAGCAATAATTTGACGATTTGGATTAGTTAAACAGATTTTATCATCGTCAATTAGATCAAATGAGCCAATTCTGCTTCTTACTAAAGCTTCGCCAACATATCCGCCAACACCACCTAAACCAAAGATAGCAACTCGACTATTTTTTAATTTATCCATGGCTTCTTTTCCATATAATAATTGTGTTCTTGAAAATTGATTTAACATACTTCCTCCGTAAGATTCATTCTATGGGGATCAAAAAGTATGTAAGTCTAATGGAAAAGAATTATAAAGAGAGTTGTAAAAGCAATTCTCTTTTTTGTTTATAGAGTTGATTTTGTAAAAAAGAATGAGTTGTGCTATACTTTTTAATAGTTAAAGGAAGTCATGAATATGCAAAGTTTAAAGGAATTGATTCAAAAGGAAAGTAAAAAAATCACATTACTTATTATCTTTTTTTAATGATTATTGTTACTTTTTTTAACTGTATAACAGCTAAAAAAGAAGCAAATTATACAGCACAAACGACTTTTTATCATATTGAACAAATTTTAAATGAAAATCAAAAAGATTTAAATAAACAAAAGAAAGAATATCGACAAACCTGTATTGATAATGCTCAAGCAGTTGCATATAGTCTTCAAGAAAATCCAGATGCTTTATATAATATTGATGAATTAAAGAAAATAGCACAGTATGTTGAAGTTGATGAAATTCATATTTTTAATAAGCAAGGTGTTATTATTTCTGGGACACATCCTGAATATTATGGTTATTCATTTGATTCAGGTAAACAACTAAGCTTTTTTAAACCATTACTTTCTAATCAAAATTTACAACTGACTCAAAAAAAATTATGGAAAATACTGCTTCTCATATAAAAATGCAATATTCTGCTTTATGGAGTGAGAATAAAGAATTTATTGTACAAGTAGGCATGAATCATGAAAATGCCTCTAAAGCAACTAAAAAGAATCAATTATCTTATTTATTTAAATTATTTAGAGTAAATAATGAAGCACAATATTATGCAATCAATTCTAAAAATCATAAGATTGTTGGTACAACACATCATCATATAGGAGATGTAGCTTCTAGTATTGGATTGAAAGATACACAAATTAAAGAAGCAAAAAATGGTTTTTTTACTGAAATTGATGGACAATTATCCTATTGTGTTTCAAAGAAAATAAAAAATAATTATATTTATTGTATTATTCCTGTAAGAGTTCTTTTTAAGGAAGTACCTAAAAATTGTTTAGAAATGATCGTTTGTTTAATTATTATATCTATTTTATTTAGATTACTTATTATTAAGTATATTCGTGTTTATGTGATTGATAGTATAAATCAAATTAATCATCAATTATCTAAGATTTCTAAAGGTCAATTAGATGAGGAAGTATCGATTAATAATAGTTTAGAATTTCAAAAATTAAGTCATTATATTAATGAAATGAAACAAAGCTTATTAGTTAATAATAAAAAAATGGATTATATTTTAACTCAAACAAATCAACTTATCGGGTTCTATGAATATAGTCAAAAATTAAATACATTGTATTTATCAGATGGGTTTAAAGAAATATTTTCTTTAAATTCACAACAATGCACACAATTTAAAGAAGATATTAATGATTTTATTGATTTTTTAAATAAAATAAATACACATCAAGTTGAAAAAGATATTTATTATCTTCCTCAAATGAAACGTTATATACAAATAAATGATCGAAAAGATCAAGATATTACATTAGGCGTTATGATAGATATCACAACCTCTTATATAAAAAGAAAGAAAATAGAAATAGAAAGAGATGTCGATGAATTAACACAAATATATAATCGAAATGGTTTAAAAATAAAAATCAATAAGTTATTAGAAGATAAAAATATAGCTCAATATGCTTTGATATTTATAGATTTAGATGACTTAAAACAAGTAAATGATGTCTATGGACATTATTGTGGAGATCTTTATTTAAAACAAATGACAAATGTTTTAAAAACTATTTCGGGAGAAAAATGTTTGGTAGGACGCTTGGGTGGAGATGAATTTATTGCTTTTTTTCATCATTATGATTCAATGGAAAAATTAAATAATGATATTAATCAATTAAATGAAATAAGAGATCAAATCGTTTTATTAGCAGATGATCATAGTGTAAATTTAGCATTTTCATATGGTGTTTGTTATGGAACAGAAAGTACTGATTTACAAAGAATGATCGAGATTGCAGATTATAAGATGTATGAAAATAAACGTAAAAGAAAAGGAAGATAGATTAAGTATCTTCCATTTTAAATAGTTGTTAAATCTTTAACAACTTCACTTGCAATAATTAATCCTACAGTGGAAGGAACAAAGGCATTACTTCCAGGAATATCTCTTCTAATTGTACATTTACGTTTTGTACCAGGAGGGCATATACAATGTGTTCGGCAACTGATGGATAAATCATCAATTGGGCGAATTGGTTTTTCTTCAGAATAAACAACTTTTAATTTTTTAACATGTCTTTTTTTAAGTTCTCTACGCATGACTTTTGCTAGAGGACATACTTTTGTTTTATAAATATCTGTGATTTTAAATTGGGTAGGATCAACTTTATTTCCAGCTCCCACACTTGAAATAATAGGAATATTATATTCTTGTGCTTTTAAAACAAGTTCGATTTTTGCAGAAGCTGTATCAACTGCATCTATAATATAATCATAATCTTCAAATGAAAAATCAGATGCATTTTCTGGTAAAAAGAAACATTGATGTGTTTGAATGTTGACTTTTGGGTTGATTTTTAACATTCTTTCTTTCATGACATCTGTTTTATATTGACCAACTGTATCAAATGTAGCGATGATTTGACGATTGAGATTTGTTAGACAAATTTTATCATCATCAATTAAATCAAAAGAGCCAATTCCACTTCTTGCAAGCGCTTCGCCTACATAACCGCCGACACCACCTAGACCAAAGATGGCCACACAGCTGTTTTTAAGTTTTTCCATGGCTTCTTTTCCATATAATAATTGAGTTCTTGAAAATTGATTTAACATAAAAGTCTCCTTAATCATACTAAACGACTATGAATTGATTATAGACATACTCGTTGCTCTAGTCAATCTTTTTTTAAATAATAGTTGACTTAGTTAACATTATTTAATAAAATAACACTCGGCCTAAATATTTGGTTTATATTGGAAACGCACACTCCTTGAGTGATAACGAACAACACAATTCATTATCATAAGGAGGTTTTTTTATGCCAAAAACAAAATTTCAAGAAATTATTTTTACAATTATGATGGTTTTCATGATGGTTTATTTTATGATTTGTTATAACATTGCCTTAAATGTAGGAGGTATGACAAATCAAGTATTCTTAGATGCTTTTCATGAATTAGTGATTATGGGACCCGTTGCTTTTATTTTAGATTTTTTCATTATTGGACATTTAGCTAAAAAGAAAGCATTTCAAATTGTTGATTTAGAAAATGATCATCCATTTCATTTAGTAATTGTGATTTCAGTGGTATCTATTATTTTAATGTGTCCATGTATGTCATTTGCAGCAACACTTTTGTTTAAAAATGCAGGAAGTCAAATCATTGCTGTTTGGTTACAAACAACAGTTATGAATTTCCCTATGGCATTTTTCTTACAATTATGTTTTGCAGGACCAATCGTAAGATTTGTCTTTGGTAAAATCTTTAATGAAAATAGAGCTTAGTCTCTATTTTTTTATTTTACAAAGGAAAAGACTTTCGCTAAAATAAAAGAGGATGAGGGGGATTAAATTTGAAACTAACAATGCTTGGAACAGGGAATGCCCTAGTAACAAAGTGCTATAATACTTGTTATATTTTTGAAAATGAAAATGATTATTTTATGGTTGATGCTGGTGGGGGTAATACAGTTTTAAATCAACTTGAAAAAGTAGGAATCAATTGGAAAGATGTAAAACATATTTTTGTAACACATAAACATATTGATCATTTACTTGGAATGATTTGGATGATAAGACTGATTTGTCAAAATATGGCAGCTGGAAAATATGAGGGAGAAGCTTATATTTATGGTCATGAGGAAGTCATTGAGATGTTAGAGACAATTTGTAAGATGCTTTTACAAAGTAAACAAACAAAGTATATCAATGATCGTTTACATTTAGTTGCTGTAAATGATGGAGAAACAAAAGAAATCATTGGTAAAAAAGTCACTTTCTTTGATATTCATTCAACCAAAGCTAAACAATTTGGTTATATGATGGAATTAGATGAAAATAGAAAACTTACTTGTTGTGGGGATGAAACTTATAACGAAGCAAATGAAAAATATGCTTTAAAGAGTGATTATTTATTACATGAAGCTTTTTGTTTATATAATCAAGCAGATATTTTTCATCCTTATGAAAAACATCATTCAACAGTTAAAGATGCGTGTCAGCTTGCTGAAAAATTAAAAGTAAAAAATGTGGTTTTATATCACAGCGAAGATCAAAATATTGAAAATCGCAAAGAACTTTATACAAAAGAAGGAAAAGCTTATTTTAGTGGGAAGATTTATGTTCCTAATGATTTAGAAACAATAGAATTATAGGAAGGAGATTTTTATGCTCATTGTCAATCAAATAGAAAATACGCATTTTTCAAAAACAGAAAGAGAAATTGTTGATTATATTATTGATCAAGGGATGAATATTGAAAAAATGTCGGCTAATGAAATCGCTAGAAATACTTTTACAAGTGCACCTTTGCTTGTAAGAATTGCTAAGAAGTTAGGATATAGTGGTTTTAATGAATTTAAAAGTGCTTATTTAAAAGAACTTTCTTATATGTTAGAAGAAACAGATGTAGATGCTTCTATTCCTTTTTTATTAAGTGATGATTTGATGACAATTACAAAAAATCTTGCTTTATTAGAAAAAGAAACCATTCAAGATACACAGCAACTTAATCATCATGATGATCTACAAGAAGCGGTTCGCTTATTACAAAAAGCACAAGTTATTGATGTTTATGGCGTTCTCAATCATGTTTTACTAGCGAAACATTTTAAAACACTCATGATGTATATTGGTAAAGATGTTCAAGTCATTGATCAAGTAACGGGTCAAAAAAGAAGTGCCTGTCTTGCCGATGAGAGTCATTGTGCAATCATTATTTCTTATTCAGGACAAACAAGAGAAATGGTGGAAGTTGCAGAAATTTATCATAAAAGAAATATTCCATTTATTTCAATTACTTGTATGGCAGAAAATTCTATTTCAAGATTGGCGGATGTTCATTTGTATCTTTCTTCAAGAGAAATGTTACATATTAAAATAGGTGATTTTGCTTCAACAACCTCTTTAAAATATTTATTTGATATTTTATATGCAGGTGTCTTTTCGCATGATTATAAAAAGAATCTAGAAACGAAAATTGTAGTTGCTTCATATGTTGATGATCGTCAAAGTGAAGATGAATATATAAATGAAAAATAGGTCGAGTTGACCTATTTTTTTAAAGATTTATTTTTTAATTCATTGACATATTCCATTTGATGTTCAGCATTTTCATGAAGTTCTTTTTCCATTTCTTCAACAGTCGTATGTTTTACTTCTGCTGCTTCATCAGTTTTCCCATAAACCGCTTCATAAGCTTCTTTAGCGTTATGTTGTAATGCATGACGCATTTGATGTAATTCTTCTAATTTCTTTTCTTGTTCTTTGATTTCACCATCAACTGATTGATACATTTCTTCAATTGTTAATTGTTTTTTAGTGTCATCATCATGTTGGATGTCTTGACTGTCCTTAAAATATTTTCTTAAAGATTGTTTTGCTTGTTCATTGATTTCATTGATACTCATATTTTATTCCCTCTTTCTTAATGCAGATATATCATAGAATGAATGATAAAAAAGATAAAGCATTTAGATATCACTTTGAATTCCATTAACAAATTCCCAAAAATGTAAGAGCTTTAAATGTTAATATCATTAACATTGACATATTAGTTAGCTTGTGCTAATTTACAATATGAGGGATTAAAATGACAACAGAAAAAATAAAAAGCTTATTATTAATGAATGAAAATAAAAAAATAACAGTCACATTACTAGCTAAAAAAATGAATGTTTCAAAAGCAACAATGTCAAGAATGATCAATACTTTTTATGAACAAGGATTAACTTTAGATAAAGGTAAATGTCAGCTTTCAAAAAAAGGACAAGAATATATTGAAAAAATTCAAGAAAAAATAAAGAATCTAACCTATTGGCTACAAGAAACAAGTCACCTAAATGAAGAAGAGGCTCGTCAAGAAGCTATCAAACTCTATACGACACTTAATGATGAAACCATTGAACGCATTTGTAGTCGTATTCATTTTAATAAAGTTTTTGATCAACTAGGAGACCTTGTAGAATTTTCAGGACATTATTTGGAACATCATTTAGAACCAGGTAAATATAATTTTTCTTTTACATTATTTCATTATAAAGATGCAAATGTTCATTCAATGGCTAATCGAGACTTTGAACATCCAGCCTATCTTTTAATAGAACAACATCAAGGATTTCTTGTGTTTCAACCAATTGAAATGAAAAAAGAATTATTAAAAGAAAGAATTACGATTTCTTCTAAATTAAAATCGATGAAATATCTTATTCAGGATAAGGAATATGATTGTTTTGAAAAAAATGATTGTTTCTATATACCTATTACAGATTTAAATTTCTTTTATACAAAAGAAGAAAGATTGATGCAAACATCGCTTACGGTTAAATTAAAGGTTAATTTATTAAAAGGACATATGCCAGAAAATCTTGCCCTTTTAAAAATACTGTTTCATTGATGAAACACGAAAAAGTATTATAAAACATGAAAAAAACAGCATTTTGTTTCATGAATGAAACAAATCAAATGCTTGTTTTTTTATTTTAAACAGATATGATAATAATAGTTAGATATAACTAACTACAGGAGGAAACATGAAAATATTATTTATTATATTTGGAATTATATCATTTATTTTAGGAGCGATTGGTGTGGTTTTACCAATATTGCCAACGACCCCATTTTTACTTTTAAGCGCTTTTTTATTTTCAAAAAGTTCAGATAGATTTCATGAATATTTAATTCAAACAAAACTTTATCAAAAATATATCAATGAAATGGTCATTGAAAGAAAGACAACGAGAAAGAAAAGGAATCAGTCATTATTTACAGTAACACTTATTTTTTGATTGCTGTAATGATTACACCTGTATGGATTGGAAAGATATGTTTACTGATGGTAATGAGTATTCATCATTTTATTATGTTAAAGAAAGTAGAGATTATTAATGAATAAAATAGATCAAAAAAGAGAAAATGAAAAAAGAATATTAAAGGTAATGATTGATATTTATCAAAGAAAACATCCTCAAGAAAGTAAGATGTGTGAAGATCTTTATAAGTACGCTTGTTTGCGTATTGATAAATGTCCTTTTATGGAAACTAAAACTTTTTGTAGTGGATGTCAAGTTCATTGTTATCAAAAAGAATATCGAAGCCAAGTTAAAAAAGTGATGCGCTTTTCTGGAAAGTATATGCTTTTTTACCATCCACTTCTAACAATCAAACATGGATGGCTTTCACTTAAAGAAAGGAGAAGAAAAAATGTTTAATAAAAGATTATTAAAAACTTTTAAAGCGGAAATGAAAAATGTTTATGGGTTAGTCTTGATTCAATGGTTGGTTTTAGTTTGCCATATTCTACTGACATTTTTACATAGTTATGTTTTATCTTGTCTTTATTTAAAACAATCTTTTTCACTTGTTTTTTATTTATTAAGTGTGATTTGTTTGTTTGCTTTAAAATGTTTTTTACAAACAACACAAAATAAACAAGCATTATCTTTAAGTGAAATGATTAAGACAAAGCTAAGAAAAAGTGTTTTTGATAAGATATATCATCAAAAACAAACAACAGTTTTTAAAGAATCGACGCTTACTCAACTTACAAGTGAAGGTATTGATCAATTAGAAATTTATTTTTCTAAATATATACCACAATTCTTTTATGCCATGTTGGCACCACTTACTTTATTTATCGTTGTTGGTTTTATGTCTTTAAAAGTAGCGCTTATCTTACTTTTATGTGTACCACTTATTCCTGTTTCTATTGTTGTTGTACAAAAAATAGCTAAAAAATTGTTAGCGAAGTATTGGAATAGTTATACAGGATTAGCGGATTCTTTTTTAGAAAATTTACAAGGACTTACAACTTTAAAATATTATCAAACTGATTTATATTATCAAGATAAAATGGATAGGGAAGCAGAAGACTTTAGAAAGAAAACCATGCGTGTTTTAATTATGCAACTGAATTCGATTAGTGTGATGGATCTAGTGGCTTATGGTGGTTTTGGTTTAGGAGTTGTTTTAGGTTTACAAGAATATTTAAATCAACATATTACTTTTATGATGTTTGTTTTTATTGTAATGATTTCTATTGAATTCTTTTTACCTTTAAGAATGTTAGGAAGTTATTTTCATATCGGACAAAATGGAAACGCGGCAGCAGATAAAATTTTTAAACTATTGGATAGCTTGGATGATATTCAAGAAAGTTATCAAGAATCGATTTCAACTTTATCTTTTGAACATGTAACTTTTGGCTATGATGAAAAAATTATTTTAAAAGATGTTTCATTTTCTTTATCCAAAGGAACATTTTTAACGATAGTAGGAGAATCAGGTTCGGGGAAAAGTACAATTGCTTCACTGCTAATGAATTTATATCCAATTCAAAAAGGTAAAATTCTTTATAATCAAGAAACAATACCAGAAACAATGACACTTTATCAAAAAATAACGTTGATCAAAGATGAAACATATATTTTAAAAGGGACAGTCTTTAATCATCTTGCAATGTCAGGATGTATTGATGAAGAAAAAATGATGGCTGTTTTAAAAGAAGTAAAACTATTTGAGGTCTTTGAAAATCAAGGAGGATTAAAGTTTCAACTCAATGAAGGAGCTAAAAATATATCAGGTGGACAAAGACAAAGATTAGCTCTTGCAAGAGCGTTATTGCGTGAAAGTGATGTTTATATTTTTGATGAAGCAACGAATAATGTTGATCGTGAAAGTGAAGAGATTATTTTAAAAATTATGAAACGTTTAGCTAAAGATAAAATTGTTATTTTTATTACACATCGCATGGCTCATTGTAAAGAAAGTCAACTTACTTTTGTGATGAAAGAGGGAAGATTGATTCAACAAGGAAGTTATGATGAATTATTCAATCAAGCTAATTTATTTAGAGAGCTTGTGGAAAATCAAAAGAATTTAGAAAGGATTATTGAAAATGAAAGATAAGATAAAATTAATTATTTCTTTATTAAAATTAGTACGTCCTTTTTTAATGATTATGTTATTGGCAATTATTTTAGGTGTGTTAGGGCATTTAACAGCAACCTTTATTACCGTTTTTATCATTCTTGCTTTTTGTAAAGTAATTTCCTTTTCACTTGCTGTTAAATTAATTATTCTTTGTGCATTTTCAAGAGGAATCTTACGATACATAGAACAAGCATGTAATCATTATATTGCCTTTAAAGTATTGGCCCATATTCGTCATTTAGTCTTTGAAAAATTAAGAGAACTGGCACCAGCTAAATTAGAAAATGAAGATAAAGGAAATATTATTGCAATGTTGACAAGTGATGTTGAACTCTTAGAAGTTTTCTTTGCTCATACTATTTCGCCGGTGATGATTGCCTTTATTTATAGTATAATTATGATTTGTTTTATAGGTTCTTATCATTTTGTTTTTGGGATACTTGCTTTTGTTTGTTATGGTATCATGGGTATATTGATTCCATATATTACTTATAAAGTGAGTCAAAAAGAGGGAAGTAATTATCGTTTTTTACTTGCAAATTTTAATACTTTTGTTTTAGAGACAGTTTTAGGTAAAAGAGAAATTTTACAATTTAGTCAACAAGAAACACGCTTTGAACAGATGATGGATTATCAAAATAATTTAACCCAAACACATCAAAAATTAATCAAACATCAAAGTTTTCAACAAATACTTTCTGATGGGCTGATTATTTTATCGATTGTTATTTCTATTTTATTGATCAAGAATCATTTTTCTAAGGAATTGTTGATTCCAATGATGGCACTTTCTTCATCCTTTGGACCAACGATTGCTCTAGCAAATCTAGCCAACAATCTCAATCAAGTATTCCCTTGTGCAAGACGTATTTTAAATCTATTAGATGAAGAACCATTACTTAAAGAAATTACAAATAAAAATACAATTTTAAATTTACCAATTGAAATAAAAAATCTTTCATTTCATTATCCAAATACGTCTACTGAAATTTTACATCAAATCAATTATACATTTGAATTTGGTAAAACCTATGGTCTTCTTGGTAAAAGTGGATGTGGTAAATCAACATTATTGAAATTATTAATGCGTATTTATCAAGGTGAAGGTGAGATTTTATTTGATCATGAATCCATTGAAAATATCAATAGCCACACTTTAAAAGAAAATATCAGCTATGTTGATCAAGAAACATTTTTATTTAAAGATACGTTATATCATAATATTACTTTATTAAATCCTGCTTATAGTCAAGAAGATGTAATAGAAGCTTGTAAACAAGCACAAATTCATGATTTTATTATGTCTTTACCACAAGGATATCAAACGATTTATGATGAAAATATTTCGGGTGGTCAAAAACAAAGAATTGGTCTTGCACGTGCTTTCTTAAGAAAAACACCGATTCTTTTATTAGATGAACCAACAAGTCGTATTGATAGTTTAAATGAAGCAGCCCTGTTAGAAAGTTTAAAACGAATTAAAGATGAAAAATTGATTATTATTGTTAGTCATCGAAAGTCATCTCTTGCTTTATGTGATGAAATTATTGAAATAGAACAAGGTATAATAAAAACTTAAAGATGAGATAAAAAATATTTATTTTTTAAGAAAATGTCGTATAATGACAAATGATAGGAGGATTTTAAGATGAAAGAATTTTTCAAAAGTAAAGAATTATGGACATTTGTAGGAGGAGCAGTAACTGCTGTTGTCACTTCAAAGTTCGCTAAAAGTAATAAAGCAAGAGAATTAGCTGTTAAAGGATTAGCTAGTGGAATGCAAGTAAAAGATAACGTAGAAGCAACTGTTACTTCTATTAAAGAAGATGCTCAAGACGTCTATGCTGAAGCTGTAGAAAAAAGTAAGGCACAATAATGATGAGTAATTTTAAAATAGTTCATGAAATTGATGGAAGATTACGTGTTCGTTTTGGACAATATGCTTTTACAAGTGGACAAGCAACTATTTTAAAAAGCGATTTTTTAAATCTTGAGTATGTAAGATATGTAGAAGCTCATTATAAAAATGGAAGTCTTTTATTGGTTTTTGATGAAAATTATAAAAATGAAGTAGTTGATTATTTAAATAATTATGATTTAAGTGCTTTACAAAACAGAGAAATCCCTGAGAATTGTTCTCAAAATTTACAAGTACTTGATCAAAGTTTTAAGCATGAATTAATTAAAATTTTTGCTAAGAGATATGCTGTTAAGCTCTTTTTACCAAATGTTGTTGGTAAAGGAATTGCCATCTATAAAGCACTTGCTTATTTTAAAGCGGGGATTGCTTCACTTGGAAATAAACGTATTGATGTTCCAGTTTTAGATGCAACAAGTATTGGGATATCTTTATTACGCAAAGAATTTAATACAGCAAGCAATATTATGTTGATGCTTAAAATATCTGAATTATTAGAAGACTATACACGTCAAAAAGTTACTTTACAATTAGGTGATAGTTTGATGAGTAAGTTTGATAAAGTTTGGATTTATGAAGATGGACAAGAACAAGAAATTGCGATGTCTGATTTAAAACAAGGGCAAGTTGTTATTGTTCAAACAGGAAGTATGGTTCCTATTGATGGAGAAATCGTTGATGGTGAAGCGATGGTCAATGAATCAAGCTTTACAGGTGAACCGTTAAGCAAACGTGTGACATTAAATGATACGGTTTATGCAGGAACATTGATTGAAGAAGGAAAGATTTTTGTTAAGGTCAGAAACTTACAAGATGATAGCCGTATTGCTAAAATCATTGATATGATTGATACAAATGAATCATTAAAAGCATCCATTCAATCAAAAGCAGAACATATGGCTGATGCCATTGTTCCCTATAGTTTCTTAGGATTCTTTGGGGTTTGGGCATTGACAAGAAATCTCACAAGAGCCACTTCTCTTTTATTAGTGGATTATTCTTGTGCGATTCGTCTATCAACATCAATTTCAGTGATTTCAGCAATGCAAGAAGCTTCAATGCATAATGTTTTAGTTAAAGGTGGAAAACATCTAGAAAGCATGAAAGATGCTAATGTCATTGTTTTTGATAAAACTGGAACATTGACACATGCAAAACCAGTTGTCTTAGATGTGGTTCCTTTACAAGATTATACAAGAGAAGAAGTTTTAAAAATTGCGGCTTGTCTAGAAGAACATTTCCCACATAGTGTGGCTAATGCCATCGTTCATCAAGCAGAAGTTGAAAACTTAAAACATCGTGAAGAACATGCGGAAGTAAAATATGTGATTGCTCATGGTATTTCGACAAGCTTAAATGGTGAAGATGTTATTATTGGAAGCAGTCATTTTGTCTTTGAAGATGAAGGTGTAGAAATGACACAAGAAATTAAAGATTTGATTTCTTCACTTGAAAGTAAAGGTTCAAGTTCCCTTATTTATCTAGCCATTGCTAAAAAGCTTGCAGGTATTATTAGTATTTATGATCCTTTAAAACCAGAAGCTAAAGAAGTTGTTCAAGAACTTCGTGATATTGGTTTTGATAAAGTCATTATGCTTACAGGGGATAGTCCTAACTGTGCAAAAGCAATTGCGAAACAATTAAATTTAGATGATTTTAGAGCAGGAGTTTTACCAGAAGATAAAGCAAGTTATATTGAAAGTTTAAAGAAAGAAGGAAATACCGTTGTGATGGTAGGAGATGGTATTAATGATACACCAGCCTTATCCATGGCAGATGTTTCGATTTCACTTCAAGATAGCTCAGATATTGCGCGTGAACTTGCAGATATTACACTTGTATCAAATTCATTAAATGATATCGTCGCTTTAAGAATGATTTCAGAAGGCTTATTTAAACGTATTCATAGTCAATATCGTTTGATTGTTGGTTTAAATACATCCTTTATTGTTTTAGGAGCATTAGGTTTACTTACACCACAAATGCTCGCCATGCTTCATAATGGAAGTACATTCTTAATTGCTTCAGGTTCAACACGTTCATTATTACATTAGAAACAGATATTTTCTGTTTCTTTTTCTTTTTATGAAAGTATGTTGAAGTTGTAAAAATGCTTTATTATACTAATAAAAAAGGAGATAGATTATGGCAATTAAAGTAATAATTATGGATATTGATGGGACTTTAGTCAATGATGAAAAAGTCATTACTCCTCTTACTAAAGAAACCTTATTAAAAGCACAAGATAAAGGAGTACGTTTGGTTTTAGCTTCAGGAAGACCAACAAGCGGTTTATTAAAACTTGCTGAAGAATTAGATATGGAAAATCATCATGGTTTATTTGTATGTTTCAATGGTTCAAAAGTAGTTGATTGTCAAAGTCATGAAACACTTTATAATCATGCGATTTCAGTAGAAGATAGTAAAGCTGTCTTAGAACATTTAAAGAATTTTAAAGCAAGACCAATGTTTGATAAAGATGAATATATGTATGTCAATGATGTTTTTGATAATACAATTACTTATAAAGGAAAACCATTTAATGTTATGCAATATGAATCAAGAGGAAATAACTACATCTTATGTGAAAAAAGAGATTTAGCAGCCTTTGTTGATTTTGAAATCAATAAAATTCTTACATTTGGTGATCCAGACTATTTACAAGCACATTATAAGGAAATGATGGAACCATTTAAAGATCGTCTAAATTGTATGTTTACATCTGATTTCTATTTTGAATTTACTGCAAAAGGTGTTGATAAAGCCAAAGCTTTAGATAGTGTTTTAATTCCTATGGGTTATAAAAAAGAAGAAATGATGGCTTTTGGGGATGCTCAAAATGATAAATCAATGGTGGAATATGTTGGCTTAGGTGTGGCTATGGGAAATGCTTCAGATGAATTAAAAGCAGTAGCTAATGAAATTACAGATACAAATAATAATGATGGTATTGCTAAAGCTATTATGAAACATATTGAGTTATAAAAACGGAGAAATCTGTTTTTTTTCTTTGAGATACTTGAAAAAAGAGAAAAGTGATAGTATTCTATATGTGGTTAGGTAAGGCTAACCATGGGAGGAAATATTATGTTTTTATCAATCAAGGATCTTAAAAAAAGCTTTGGTGAAGATGAATATAAGACAGAAGTTTTAAAAGGTATTGATTTTGAAATAGAAAAAGGTGAAATTTGTGTTTTACTTGGGCCTTCAGGTTCTGGTAAATCAACACTTCTAAATATTATTGGAGGAATTGATCAACCAGATAGTGGGACAATTACGATTCAAGGAAAAACAATTTCAACATTAAAAGAAAAAGATCTAACAAATTATCGTCGTAATCATTTGGGATATGTTTTTCAAATGTATAATTTGATTTCACATTTAAATGTTGAACAAAATATTGATGTAGGAAAATATTTAAGTAAAAATCCATTAAATAAAGAAGAACTCTTACAAACACTTGGGTTAAAAGAACATCGTTATAAACAACCAAATCAATTATCTGGTGGTCAACAACAAAGAACATCAATAGGACGTGCAATCATCAAAAATCCAGATTTATTACTTTGTGATGAACCAACAGGAGCTTTAGATTATCATACATCAAAAGATATTTTACAATTGATTGAAGATGTTAATAAAAAATATGGTAATACAATTATTATTGTAACGCATAATGATGCGATTAAAGACATGGCTGATCGTGTGATTTATTTGCATGATGGACGTATTCGTGAAAATATTAAAAATACGCATAAAATTCCAGCAAAGGATTTGAATTGGTAAAATGAAGAATCCATTATTTAAAAGATTACCATATATTTTAAAAGATGAAATTGCAAAATATTTAATTATATTTTTGTTTATGGCAGGATCTATTGGTCTTATTTCAGGATTTTTAGTAGCTGATGGCTCAATGATCAAAGCTTATAATGACAGTTTTGATAAATACAATATTGAAGATGGACATTTTCGTTTAAATGATTCTCTTTCAAAAGAAAATAAAAAGGCTTTAGAAAAAGAAGGTGTCACAATTTATAATCTTAATTACATCGAAGAAAAAGTAGAATCTTCAAGTACAATTCGTCTCTTTAAACCAAGAAACAAAGTCAATCAAGTATGTATTATGGATGGAAAACTTCCAAAAAATAAAAATGAAATAGCAATTGACCGTATGTATGCCGATAATAACAATTATCAAGTAGGTCAAACGATCAAAGTTGGTAAAAAGAAATTAAAAATTACTGGACTTGTCGCGTTATCAGATTATAGTGCTCTCTTTTCAAAAAACAGTGATTTAATGTTTGATGCTATTAAATTTGGTGTAGGTATTGTTTCTGATGAAGGGTTTGAAAGCTTTAAAAATGCTAAAATCTACTATAACTATGCGTGGACATATAATGAAAAGGTTGATAATGAAGTTAATGCCAGCAATGATTTTTTAAACGTACTTGTTAAAAACGTTTCAGGAATTGATGATTATATTCCTCAATACGCCAACCAAGCCATCCATTTTACAGGTGATGATATGGGTGGAGATGAAGCAATGATGACAGTTTTACTTTATATCATTATTGGAATCCTTGCTTTTGTCTTTGCAATCACTACTAAAAATACCATTGAAAGCGAAGCACCAATGATTGGAACTCTTCGCGCTATGGGATATACAAAAAAAGAAATGTTAGTTCAATACATGACATTACCTATTCTTGTTTCTTTAGTGGCTTGTATTGTCGGAAATATTTTAGGTTATACATATTTTAAAGATGTCATGGCCGGTATGTATTATGGAAGTTATAGTTTACCAACTTATGTTACTATTTGGTCTGGAGATGCGTTTATTAAGACAACGATCATTCCATTTATTATGATGGTTTTAATTAACTATGGTATTTTAATGAAATCTTTAAAATTATCACCTCTTAAATTTATGAAAAGAGATATTAAAAAAGCTAAAAAGAATAAGAAAACACTCGTCTTACATCGTTTAGGTTTCTTTTCTCAATTTAGATTAAGTGTTATTTTAAATAACTTATCAGGGTATGTTACATTATTTGTCGGTGTTTTATTTGCAATTATCTTATTAATGTTTGGAATGGATATGCATCCTGTTCTCGATCATTATCAAGATATTGTTGTTAATAATATGACTGCTAAATATCAATATATTTTAAATACACCAGAATCAGTTGATACCACAGCCATTGAACAAGCTTTCCAAACGATTCCTCAAGAATTTAGAGATAGTTTCTTAAGTTTGATTGATGATCAATATGATGAAATGTATGATAACTATAAAACTAAAACCAAAGGGGCAGAAGCTTTTTCACTTTATTCATTAAAAACACTTCCAGAAAGTACAATAGAAGAAGATATTAGCCTCTATGGTTTACAAAATAATAGTCAATATATTCATATAAAATCATTACCCAAAAAAGGTGTTTATATTTCAAAAGATGTTGCTGATAAATATAATTTAAAAAAAGGCGATCGTATTTCTTTAAAAGAAAGCTATAAAGATTTACGTTATACTTTTGAAATTAAAGGCATTTATGATGCACCTGGTAGTATGGCACTTTATATGTCTAAATCTTATTTTAATGAAGTTTTCAACTGTCAAGATGGATACTTCAATGGTTATTTTTCAAATAGAAAAATAACAGATTTAAAAGATGACTATATCGCCTCAACCATTACTCAAGATGATTTAACAAAAGTATCAAGACAATTAAATGTTTCAATGGGAGAAATGTTTTATTTAGTTGAAGGATTTGCAATTGTGATGTTTATTATGCTTATTTATCTTCTTACAAAGATGATTATTGAAAATAATAAAGTATCGATTTCCATGGTTAAAATTCTTGGTTATACATCAAAAGAAATACAAAAGATGTATGTTCATGCCACAACAATTGTTATTTTGATTTCAACATTACTTTCTTTTGGAATAACAACATGGATCTTATCTTATGCTTTCAAAATAGTTTTTGAAGAATATGCAGGATGGTTACCTTTCTATGTAGAAGGTAGTGTTTATATCAAGATGTTTATTATGACAGTTATTTCTTATTTGTTTGTCATGATGATTCAAATGAGAAAAATCAAGAAAATCCCAATGGATGAAGCGTTGAAGAATGTTGAATAAAAAAATAAGGCTCTAAAAGGAGCCTTATTCATTTTCTATGCGACTATCTTCAGTGATTTCTTCTACCCAATATCCATGAATACTGTCTCTTGCATCTTGGTAGAGTTTGTTGAAATGATAAATTTCTAAACACCAAATACCAATAGATATAAATATAATAATGGTTACTAATGTTTTAAAAATATATTTTTTATTAAGTTGCTTTATTATGTCATCGTTTTCTAAACTTTCAATATATGATCCAGCAACTTCATTAGGACTACCAAATTCATCTATGATATTTTGATAAGTACAATTAGGATGAGTATTTGAAAATTCAATAATTTTTTGTGTTAGTAACTTTAGAAATTCTTTTTTATCTTTAGAATAAAAAGGAATAATTTTTTTAACATATTTTATATATTTTTTGATTTCTTTATTCATTTTTTACTCCTAATTTAAATACTTATTTTTCTTGTTTTTCTTTTGCTATTTTTTCTTTATATTCTTCAGCTGTATATGTTTTCATCTTTGTATGTTTTGCTTCATCAATCAATTGATTGATTCGATATCTTTCAAATCCCCAAACACTTATGCATAAAATAATTATGACAGAAATAAAAATATTTATAATTTTCTTTTTATTAAGTTTCTTTATAATTTCGTCACTATTTAAAGTTTCAATATAAGAACCAGCAACTTCATTAGGACTACCAAATTCATCTACGATATCTTGATAACTACAGGAGTCATGTTCATTAGAAAATTCAATGATTTTTTGTGTTAATAACTGTATAAATTCTTTTTTATCTTTTGAATAGATTGGAATAATTTTTTTAACATATTTTATATATTTTTTTATATCGTTACTCATCTTTTTTGCCTTCACCATATGCAATGATTTCAAATACACCTTGCATGTTCTTTCTAAATTCAATAATTGTTTGTTCTAAATATTCTTTTCCAATTGGCTCAATATGATAATAAACTCTGATTTTTTTATTAACGATTTCATCTCGACTTGAAATATATTCTTTTTTTAATAAATTATGTACAACAGGATAAAGAGTACCTTCTTTAATATCTAATGAGCCATTGGAAATTTCTTTAATTAATTTTACTAATTCATATCCGTAACAATCCTTTACTTTCAACAAACTTAAAACAAGCATATCAATATTAAAGAAACTGTTAGATTTTGCCATCTTTTATCACCCAAATTGATTATAACACACGAATTATTATAAACAAGATACTATTATAATAAAAGTATAATTGACATAATGGTAGAAAGACGTATAATGAAAGTAAGGAAAGCGCTTCCTTGATTCATAATATTATGGATGGAGGAAAAGAAAATGAAGAAACAATATGATGTTTGTCTTATTTATTTAAGCTATGTTTTTGAAATAATAGGTTTATTAGCGTTTAAATACTTTGATAATTACATTTCTACCCATTGGATTACAATAGGAACGGACGGAAATCCCATTTATGGGGAAGTAGGCTTGCTTTATAATTTATCAGTTGTCGTACATTATTTGTTTTATTTTATAATATTTGTTTATTTTTTTATGATGATTAAAAAGGTTGTTTCTAAAGAATGTATTGATCTTAAAAGAAATACTTTTCTTTTATTTGGATTACTTGTAATTGATTTGGTTATGTATCATTTTTCAATTATGACAATGTTTCATTATTCAAGTGCCATAACTTTTATGTGCGTTGGTTTGATCATTAATATGGTTTTATATTTAAAATATCGTACGTATTTAATTAATAATTAAATGTTTGAGTGGTTTTAACAAGGAAGGGTGAAATAAAATGAAAGCAAAAATGATTTTATTACTGTTTGTTATGGGAGTAATATTAGGTGGATGTAGTGTAAAATCTAATAAAGATATTTTATTAGATGATACTAAAACAATCATAAAATATAGCCCTTATCAAAAAATGTTTATGGATTTGAATAGCAATTTTACAGAAGAAGATGTTAAAAAATATATGGGAGATCATCGATTGATAGGAGGCAGAAGTAGTTTAGGTGATTATTTTGAATATCACATATTTTTATCAAAAGATGACAATAAAAAAGCTTGTCAAGAATTTGTAGCAGTACGTTTTTTAAAAGATGGACAATTAGAGGGTTTTCGATATGTATCTCCAGAATTTGAAGGCTATGTATTTTATTATGCAAAAGGAGTGTTTTTAGAGTTTAATGATCAAAATGCAAAAGATTATTCAGGATATTATTATCGAAGTTTACCAAAAAAAGGAAATAAAAAAGGTTTAGAAATAGAATATAAAGATAATACAAAGAGAAGCACACCCTATTATCCTATTTCAAACGCCAAAGAAGCAATAAACTTTTTGATAGAAAAATAATATTTTAATAACCATTGTATTGTTGAAAAGTAAGTAAATATATAATAAAATCTTTTAAAACTTATAATAAGGAGAAAAATATGAAAAGAAATGTTGGAAAATATGCTTTATGGGTTACTTTATTTTTAATAGCAGTAGTTGTATTTTGTCTTTCATTGATTTGGCTTTCTCTTGCCTGTATGTAAAGGGAAGAATGAAATTTTATATTTTATTGGATAGCGATAGAAATTATTTTTCTTATACGTATTGTAGGACAAATTATACAATTGCTAAATAAGGAAAATAACTATGGATTGATCATTATTAGAATTTCTAATGTTTTAGGAATACTGTTGATTGCATTAGCTTTTATACAAAATCCAATTCATGAAATGAATAGAGTAAAAGATAAATATTGGAATTCTTATCCAATATATCTTGTAACAGCATTTATTGATCTTATTTTAGAAGTTTTACTTCGACATGGATTATATAAAAAGGAAGAAAAGTTATGAAAAAATTGATTATAAAAATGTGTGCATTCATGATTTTGATAACACTTTTTACAGGATGTCATCAACAAAATAAATTATATTCATTTGAAACAAAGAAAATAGATGATCAAGTTATTTTGATTTTGAAAAATACATCAAATAAGCCAATTGATCTATCATTAAAAGATCAAAAAATAAAATGTTTACCTGCAAGTAAACAAAGTGTTTTCATTTTTAAGAAAAATGAATTTAAAGATACTTATTATGACGAAATAGAAGCAAAAGAAAGTACCCAATATCAAGAGTATAATAATTTTGATGTTGATCGAATAACTGATATTTCTTTACAACAATTAAATGAATGCATTAAGAAAACAAAAAATGATAAAAAGAAATGTTATGGGGAAGTTGTTGTTTTCTTTTACCAAAATAAATCTCTTGTAGATATTCAAAAACATCTTTTTATATTAAAGGGAAAAGAAAGAGTAATCACTTTTGAAAGTTCAAAAATATGGGATGATACAAAGATAATAGAAAATATATATGAAAAAAATTAGTTTGAAATCAGAGGATTTTATGGAAATATGTAATGGTGTTGATTATTTAGATCAAGTAAAAGAATTAATTATAGAATATACAAAGCGTTTGGGACGTGATTTATCTTTTCAAAATATTGATGAGGAATTATAAAATCCAGCAAAAAAATATACAGCTCCTGAAGGAGAACTTTTAGTGGCTGTAGAAAAGAAAAAGGTGATAGGAATGGTTGCCTATCATCGCCATTCAAAGAGTCGCTGTGAAATGAAACGCTTGTATGTAAAACCAAAATATAGAGAAAATAAATTAGGTAAAAAGCTTGTTTTAGAAATTTTAGAGTATGCTAAAAAAGCAGGGTATAAAGAAATGGTGTTGGATACGATTATTCCTTTACAAGTAGCTATTCATCTTTATAAAAAGGTAGGATTTGTTGAACGTGAGGCATATTATCATAATCTGATGGATGATGTATTGTATTTCAAAAAGATACTTTAAGTTATTGGGCAACCAATAACTTTTTTCTCACAATTTTTTACTTTTTTCCCAAAACAATATGTCATTTGGGAGAAAAGTAAAAAATGGGCAATTATTGAGTGATAAAAAAAGAGAGGCAAGACCTCTCATAATTATTTTATGTTCTTTTTCCAATAGTGCTGTATTTGTTCGAGCTCTTCATAATTGATTCTTAAAATATGATCTTTAATTTGTTTGATGAAATCGTCTCTAGAATGGGGACTACTAAAATAGAAAGGTCTACCTTGAATATGATCACTATCTAAAATTTCTATCAACATTTTAGAATATTCTACTTTGTAGACTTTTTTAGGATAGTTATTTTGATCACAATGAATCATGTCTTTAAAATATAATGTATTTTCCATATTTGTCACCTCTTTTGATTTATATTAACAAAGATGGCATGTATTTGATGAACTAAACAGGTGTTTAAAAGGCAAATATTTGGTGTTAAATAGAAACGAATAATAATAAAAGTTTATTGATGATAAAAATAGAATATTATATTTTGGGATAAATGTATGCTTTTTTAGACAATTTACGGATAAATGTCTAAAAAAGAGTACAATGAAATAAAATATATAGCATTTATCGACATAATACGATATAATAGTGTATCGTGAAGTACAATATTTGTATTTTATTTAAGAATAAACGACCTAAGTTATTCAAAAAATATGGAGGTAAAATCATGGAAGATTCAAAAAAAATCAAGTGGTATGGTTTAGCTTTCATGGCGTTTTCTACTGTTTGGGGATTTGGAAACGTTTTAAATGGCTTTATCTACTTCAATGGTATCCAAGTAGTTTTTAGTTGGGTATTAATGTTCGCACTTTATTTTGTTCCTTACGCTTTAATGGTAGGAGAACTAGGGTCTGCGTTTAAAAATTCTGGTGGAGGAGTAAGTTCTTGGGTACATGAAACATTTGGTCCTAAACTTGCATACTATGCTGGATGGACATATTGGGCATGTCACGTTACTTATATTGCAAGTAAAGGTAGTGGTGGTTTAAAAGCATTAAGCTGGGCAATTTTTAGAAATGCTGAATTTTATGACTCACTTCCAACATTGTATGTGCAACTTGCAACACTTGCGGTATTTTTATTTTTCTGTTGGTTTGCTAGTAGAGGGTTAAACCCACTTAAACAATTAACAACAGTTGCAGGAACAAGTATGTTCGTTATGTCAATCTTATATATCTTAATGATGTTTGCTGCACCAGCAATTAATCCAAATGGGGGATATTTATCATTAGACTTTAGTTTTGACAAAATTGTTCCACAATTTAATGTTAATTATTTTACGTCACTTTCTATTTTAGTATTTGCAGTTGGTGGGTGTGAAAAAATTTCACCTTATGTAAATAAAGTAGAAAATCCTTCAAAAGGATTCCCAAAAGGGATGATTGCACTTGCAATCATGGTTATGGTATGTGCTATTTTAGGTACATTTGCTATGGGTATGATGTTTGATCCATCAGTAATCAATGCATCACCAGAATCATTCAATTCATATGTATCAAATGGTGCTTACTGGTCATTCCAAAAATTAGGTCAATACTATCATATGGGAGATGCATTACTAATTATTTACGCATTATGTAATATGATTGGACAATTCTCAACATTAGTATTAAGTATTGATGCACCACTTAGAATGTTATTAGATAATGAAGATGCTAGACAATTTATTCCATCTAAATTATTAAAACAAAACAAATATGGTGCTTATGTTAATGGAATTAAAATGGTTGTGGCTTTATCTGGAAGTATTATTTTAATTCAAATCATTGGTGGACAAGGAGCTGCTGGAGTATTAGCCCAATTAAATAAATTAAATTCAGTATGTATGCCAATGCGTTATGTTTGGGTATTCTTAGCTTATATTGGTTTAAGAAAAGCTTATGATAAGATCCCAGCTGATTATCGTTTTGTTAAGAGTCAACCAGTTGCTTTATTCTTTGGTGGATGGTGTCTTTTTGTAACAGCTGCATGTTGTATCATGGGTGTTTACTCAACTGACTTATTTACAATGGCTTTAAATATTATTACTCCTGTTGTTTTAACTGCATTAGGAATAATTTTACCAGCTATTGCTAAAAGAGAAAAAGCTAACGCTATTACAGAATAATTGTGATAAAATATAGAAGAGGTGTTAGAAAATGTATAGGGGAATTTCAAAAGAATTATTAGACTTTTTACAAAAAAGTCCTACAGCATTCCATGCTGTTGAAAACATTAAAGAAGAATTAAATAAACAAGGTTTTGTTGAATTATTAGAAGGTCAACCTTGGAAAATGGTTCCAGGTGGTAAATATTATGTGACTCGTAATAATTCAAGTATTATTGCTTTAAAGGTCGGAAGCAATTTAGAAAATTATAGTTTTAATGTTGCTGCTTCACATAGTGATTGCCCAACTTTTAAATTAAAAGAAAATGCTGAATTAGAAGTTAAGGGTAAATACACACAATTAAATACTGAAGGTTATGGAGGAATGATTTGTTCAACTTGGTTTGATAAACCATTATCTATTGCTGGACGTTTATTAATTAAAGATGGAAATGAATTAAAAACACAATTAATTAATATTGATCGTGATTTAGTATTAATTCCTAATGTAGCTATCCATATGAATAGAGCTGTTAATGATGGTTATGCATATAATAAACAAATTGATATGTTACCATTATTTGGTGGTGCTGATTGTAAACCTGGTGATTTTAAGAAATTAGTTGCTAAAGAAGCAGGTGTAAGTGTTGAAGATATTTATGGTAGTGATTTATATCTTTATAATCGTACAGCGCCATCTATCTGGGGAGCTAACGATGAATTTATTTCAAGTCAACATTTAGATGATTTACAATGTGCATTTACTTCATTAAAAGGTTTCTTAGCAGGTGGAAATGATCAATCAATCAATGTTTTAGCTTGCTTTGATAATGAAGAAGTTGGTTCTGGAACAAAACAAGGGGCTGCTTCAACACTTTTATATGATGTATTAAAACGTGCAAACAGTGCTCTTGGAAAAACAGAAGAACAATTCTATTGTGCGATTGCTTCAAGCTTTATGCTTTCAGCGGATAACGCTCATGCTGTTCATCCACATATTCCACAAAAAGCAGATGCAACAAACTGTGTTTATATGAATGAAGGAATTGTTGTTAAATCACATGCTGGTCAAAAATATACAAGTGATGCGGTAAGTGTTGCGGTATTTAAAGACTTATGCAAAAAAGCTAATGTGCCTGTACAATTCTTTGCTAATCGTTCGGATGAAGCTGGAGGAAGTACTTTAGGTAATATTGCAATGGCTCAAGTTTCTATGAATAGTGTTGATATTGGTTTACCACAACTAGCAATGCATTCAACTTATGAAACTGCGGGTATTAAAGATACTTATTATATGATTCAAGTAATGACTGAATTCTTTAATTGTCATATTAGTGAAGTTAGCAGTCATTCATTAAAGGTAGATTAGAATGAAAGAAAAGAAGTACGATATTTATTTTGAAAATAGTGTTAAAGTAAAAAGTTTAAATGATGATTATTTTAAATGTTATCAAGAAATTGAAAAAACATTGTTTAAAAAGCAAAAAAATGTTTTAAAAACAAATATTTTAATATCTGAGATTTTAGATTATATGCTTATTTGTCAGGAAAAAGGACAAACAGTTAAACAAATGATTGGACAAAGTAGTCAATCATTTGTTGATCAAATTAATCGAAAAATAAATTATAAAGAAAAAATCAATCAGTTAAAACAAAAAGACTTAAATAAATATGAAATGTCTGGTATTTTACTTACAATGTGTATCTATATTGTACTTCTTTTTGTTAAAGAATTGATTGGAAATCATTATTTAATCAATTACTATATTGATTTACTTGTTGCAGTAATAATGCTTTGTATAAGTATTAAACAACTTCTTAATCAAAGAAAATTGATTAAAAGATATCAAGTATCAATTCAACCTTTTGTACTTGAAATATCAAGTATTGTGATTTCATTATTGATTTCAATTGTATTTTATAACAGTCCTTTTGATATCACTTTTGTTATTTTAGTTGTCGCATTTTTTACAAGTAAGAAAATGTATTCAAAATCCTTAAGCAATTAAGGATTTTTTCTTTGCATTCATTCAAATTTATAGTAAAGTATTAGAAGGTGATAAAAATGGAAAAAGAAATCATATTAGAAAACTTAGATGAAAATATTGTAAATGAAGCAACATTTTACAATCAACAAAATATACCGTCACAAATCTCTAAAGCACTTTATTTATATGGAAGTACCACAGATTATCAAGTACTCGGATTTGTTGATGTCAGCGATGATGGAAGTCAAGGAATGATTTTTACAGATCAAGGTGTTTATTTTTGTTTTAAAGAGCCTCATTCCTTTTTATATGAAGATATAGAAGAATTAGTACTAGTAAAAAAAGAAGAAGGTTTTGATTTTTATGCGAAAATCAAAACAAAAGCAAATACTTTTGTTTTTAAAAATAAATATTTAAATTTAAAAGGATTTATTGAATGTTTAAGTGAAATTTTAGAAATGCCTGTTCATTATGAAATGTCAGCTTATGAAAAAGTAGAATACTTTGTACCAATTGTTTTAAATGATTTAAAAGAAGATGTTTATGAAGATTTAGAACTTAACGAACAACACTTCCAACAAATTAAAGATATTGAACATGAATTAGAAATGGCAAAAGAACTTAAAGATTTAGATTATCAAGATGAATGTCGTTCTTTGTGTCGTTATTGTTTAGATTTCTTTGAAAGTTTAGGATTGGATAGTGATGAAATTGATGCTTTAAATGAAGCACAAAGTTTCTTTGATCAACAAGATAGTCAAGAAAACCAACAATTAGAGGGAGCTAAACGTTGGGTCGATGAAATGATGAGTAATTATCAAAATGGTGATACAGGAATGTATGATCAAATGAAATCAACGATGGAAAGTTTAGGTATTGATGAAGAAAGACTTAAGAATATGTCTAATGAAGAAGTCAATCAATATGTTCAAGATATGTGTAAAAAATTTGGTATTTCACAAAGTTTATTTGATAAATTAAAGGATAAGTTTGGAAGATAGAGGGTAGAGTATGATTAAATTAGTTGTTTTAGATGTGGATGGAACAAGCATTGATAGAGATAATCAATTTTATGATGATGATATTAAAGAGATTGATTTTTATAAAAAAAAGGGCATTGAATTTATGTTTGCTTCAGGTAGAGATATGAATATGATGCTTGATATGATTGAAAAGTCTCATGTAGATGGTGATTTGATTATTAATAATGGGACACAATATCGAAATATTGAAGGAACTAAAAATATTGCGCATCCAATGGATGAAGATGCTTTTAGAAAGATGATTCCTATTTTACAAAAATATAATTATCATATTTCTATTCATACAACAAAAGGAAAATATATTTTAACAGATTTTGAAAGCTATTGGGATCTACATGTTAAATTATTAATGAAAGGTCGTGAGGGCGTTACTTTAGAAGACCTTCCAAATACGACATTTTTTAGAAGATGGGGTTATTTAAATGATTGTACCTCGGTAAAATCAATTGATGATATTTATAACCAAGGAGCTTTGCCTTTAAAAGTAGATGCTAGACATTTAAATCCTGAAGAAGCAAAGGACGTAAGAGAACGTTTAGATTGTATACCTCATTTAAACATTTCTTCATCATATGAAGATAATATTGAAATTACTTGTGATGATTATGATAAAGGAATCATGTTAAAAGAAGTTTTAAGATTAAAAGGATTGAATCTTGATGAAGTGGCAACTTTTGGAGATGGTTTAAATGATGTGTGTATGTTAAAAGGATTCCCTTATAGTTTTACACCAGCTAATGGATGTAAGGAGGCTAAAGAAGCAGCAACCTATACACTTACTAAAACAGGTGGAAATGGTGCTATTCAAGAAGGACTTCATATTTTAAAAGATTTAGATTTGATTTAACTTTCAAAGTAAAAGCTTTGAAAGTTTTTCTTTTTTAAAGAAAAACGTCAAAAAAATGTCTATATAATAGTAGGAGGGATAAATTAAATGGACCAAGTACTAGAAATTACATCAAATGATCATATTATCATGATCGATAAACTCTGTAAAAGAATATTAGGACATCCAGAAACTTTAGGAAGAATCACCAAAGGCTTTGTTAAAGAAGCTAAGGATGTCTCTTTAGAAGAAATCATTGAAATTTTTAAAGGAAAGAAAGATCAGGAAGGAAATTATTATTTTCAACAACTCAATAATGTTATTGATATACCTCATCATGGAAAAGTAGAATTTGATTATTTCTGTTATATCAATCTGTCACAAGTTGATGGAACAATGAAAAGAATCTAACTAGATGTAGAAATACAAAATGTAGAGAATCCTGGCTATGCTTTGCTTACAAGAGGAAATGATTATCTTTCAAGAATAATTACCAGTCAAAATGGTAAAGAATATGATTATCGAAATTATGATGGAATGAAAAAGGCCTATGTCATATGGATACTGCCACAGGTAGCTAAAAAAAGAGATGGACATGTCAATCGAATAAACTCTAAATTAGAAAATATCAGTGGAAGTACTATTGAAAGGTTAGAAAGTTATGATAAAAGCGAACAGATTATGGCATCCTTAAATAAAGATCATGATATCAAAGAGAAGTATGAGGGTAGTGATTGGCTCTAGACACCGTTAGTCATCTTTTTAAATAATATATATGGTCTTTTGAAAAAGAATGAGATCATGAAAGAATATGGATTTGAAGAAATAGAGAAGGAGGTAAAAAAGATGTGTAATTTAGGAGAAATGATAGCCAGAGAAAATATAGAAAAAGGATTAGTACAAGGACAAAAAAAGAAAAATATTGAACTGATTACAAATTTGATGAATAGCTTAAGTATTTCATTTTCAAAAGCGGTTGAATTGTTAAAAGATTCTAAAGATAAAGTTTTAGAAATAGAAAAATATTTTAAATCATAAAAAATGGCATAAAGTTAAATACTTTATGCTATTTTTATGATGCTTTCTTTTTATAAGATAATATGAAGATTGTTGACATAACCATAATAAAACCTAATACATCCATTAATGTAAAAGGAGAATGTAACCATAAACACATGCAAATCGTTGCACTTAATGGTTCAACTGCAGCAATTAATGAAGCTCTCATAGGTCCAATAAGATTGACTCCTATAAGATACATTGAAAAAGCTAAAACAGTTCCGATAACAATAATTCCTGCCATTGCTAAATAGCCATAAATATCTAAAGAAGCAGAGATATTCCAAACACGTCCGATGATTCCTAATACGACACCACCAATAATCATGGCATAGCCTGTAGGAATCAAACTGCCGTATTTATTCATGATGTGTCGAGGAAGCAATGAATAAAACGAAGCAGCCAATCCTGCCATCACTCCCCAAAACAATCCTTCAAAAGATAAGATCATTTCATGAATATTTCCATGTGTTGCTAGGATGAAGGTTCCACCAAAAGCTAAAGCAACACAAAGAAGTTCTTTTTTATAAGGAAGTCTTTTACAAACAAGACATGTATAGAACATAATAAAGATTGGATTCAAGTATTGTAGTATAGCTGCGGTTGAACTGTTTGAATAATAGATTGCTGTCATATAGGAATATTGACAAAACATTAATCCTAATAGTGCAAACAAAATAAGTTGAAAGACATCATTTTTATTATTCCAAATACTTAATGTCTTTTTTGTATCTTTGATAAAACAAACACTTAATAGAATGATTCCCGCAAAGATCATACGCAATGTTGTAAGCCACATTGTATTTAAATGATAAGTTTGAAATAGAAACTGTCCCATGGTTCCAGAAATACCCCAAAATGTACCACCTAATAATGTAATAATAATTCCTTTTTTCATAACCTCACCCCATGGATGACATTCTAACAAATATTGATTTAAAATACTATATTTGATACATTATTTATCTCTAATATGATAGAATATATTTGTTGGTACTATAGCTTAGCTGGATAAAGCGTACGTCTCCGGAGCGTAAACAGGTGTTTAGCTAAAATGATTATAATTTCTACAAAAAATATATGGTACTTTAGCTCAGTTGGATAGAGTATGTGCCTCCGGAGCACAGGGTCATGGGTTCGAATCCCATAAGTACCGCCATTTTTATTGGTTTTTCTATTAAAAATAGGATGTTTGATAGGTATTATTGCTTATTGAATATCCTTTTTTCTTTCTAACAAAGTGTGGAACTTTTCTTGACTTTTTATCTAACAAAAATAGGGCTTTTCTAACAAACTAGATAACATATTAGAAATTAAAAGGGACTAAGTAAACAATTTAATAAGCAAAGGAGATTCAAAATGGATCTCCTTTTTTCATATAAAGGAGGTGATAAGAATATGGATAACGTGTTACTTTATTTTTCATTGAAGCATGAAGGAGATTTTAAAAAAATATATGAATCTTTAAAGGCAAAAGAACCTGTAGATGAAAATGAATTTATTAAATTAAAAAGAGTATTGAAAACAAAATACGTAACAATACTTGATAGTAATTATCCTGATTTTTTAAAGCAGGTTTCATGTCCGCCATTTGTGTTATTTTATGAAGGCAATCTAAAACTTGCTAAAAATTTAAAGGTTGGTGATGCTTTTATCTATTCTGCTTTTAATGATAAAAGATATCTAAGTACTGTTGAGCCATCGACAGATAAAGGAAAATTTTGTTTTGATTATATAATTGCTTGTGAAAGTCATGATGAATTTTTCAATATAAGGGAGCATGTAATGGATAAGAAAGTTCCATTAAAAGACTACAGTAAAAATACAAAACATAAACAACAAGAAAGATAGCATATAAAAGTCATCATAGTAGATGGCTTTTTTAC